>Ga0315915_1007054_pt1 | contig 13556 bp, 5 predicted proteins | sample MpolbnodulesMG_FD_207738 | JGI IMG/M metagenome (GOLD analysis project Ga0315915, IMG submission 207738) | Medicago polymorpha root nodule microbial communities from Los Angeles, California, United States - branched nodules | ecosystem: Host-associated > Plants > Roots > Nodule | place: USA... | reverse complement strand
ATAGCTACAATAGGCCTTAATTATGCAGTTAGAAATAAAATGGTTACCCAAAACCTTCGAGATATGTCTCAATTTGATGAAACTAATAGGCAAATCAAAATAATGAATTTTGGAAAGAAAAAAAAATTAAAAAACATGAGCACGTATGATGTTTTCACTGAGAAAAATTATAGAGTTGTAAACCGTGCATAACTAAAACTAAGTCCACCTAATACTTGTCTCGATTTTAAACATCCTGAGTCTGTAATGTTTTTTGTATGCCCATCGAAAAAATTTATACTTTCGATATAAAAAAAGTTGATAAGATTGTTAATATTCTTTTGAAGGATCAACAAATATTGTTTATTTATGACAATAAAATGTCTCCGCTTGAACAAACTTGAGCAATAACGTATTGTAAAGTTCATAATACTTTCAACCATCACATTAACTCTTGTCTTTGTTTCAGGGGTACAATACAGAGAGCAATCGACAATGCAAAATACATATGATATGTATTAACTTTGAATAAATCCATGCTCCAACCATGATCTAGTTTGCATATGTAGTAAAAGCATTAAAATTTAATTTTTATCATGTTCAAAATCCTACACAAAATAACCGATTTATTCATATTGTTGATAAATTCATATTCCAATTTTAAAAATCAACGACAACACTTGCACATACATTAGCTACAATTTTACTAAAGCTTAAAGTTCACATGAAATCAAATAATTTTTTTATTCTTTTGTTATTTCCCCCTTTATGTCATTAAAAGTTACGTAATAATAGAAAATTTGTAAATTAAGTAAGTTTGTTTTTTATGTTACCTCTTTACTAAGAATACTAAAAAGACACATAACACTTTGATGTATCTAAGACAAATTGAGTTATAAGTGTTCTAAAAAGACGAACACAACACACTCAAATACTTAAGACACATTTAATAAAGATTATAATTTTAGGAAGGTTTTTTACTTCTCCATCAACTCTAAAATTTAGCTATAAATATCCTTTCTCTTTATGCATTAAATCTATTTGTTATTTATTGTGTGCAAAGATAATGATCATCAACATTGTAAAATCCATCTGAAATCAATGAACTTTGAACAGATCCATGCTAAATTCTTGATTAAGTTTGCATATGCATAAAATGCATTGAAACATACTTTTTAACTTCTTCAAGATCCAACACCAAATATTATATTTATTGATGTCGTTGATAGGATTCTATTAAGGTTATAAAAATCAAGGACAACACTAATATATGTACAATAAATATAGCTCTGTTGTAGCCTAGAGTGCACATGAAATCCAATAGAAAATTTTCTATTTGTGTCATGAAAGGTTATCAAATAATTGAAACTTTGTTAAATAAGAACGAATTAATTCTTATGATTGGTAAATTTCTTTATGTGACCTCGTTATTAAGGATGATAAAAATACTAACACAACACTTTGATGTACTTAAGAGAGATTTAATTATAAACGTTTTATATGACCTATTTACTCGGTGTGCTAATAGGACAAACACAACATTGATGTACTTAATATATATTTATTAATGATTATGAATTTAGGAAAGTTATTGCATCTCCATTAACTCTAAACCATTTAATATATTTAAGGTGAGCTTGAAATTTACAAATCATAAAGTGATAAAGCTCATATTCTATCTCTTACATGCAAAGGCAATAAAGTATGGCTCAAATTGTGAAGCTTGTTTATGTTATAATTATCTTTATTTCTCTATTTGTTGTTGCAATGAACGTTGACGGTAATCCTTTTTTATCATTTGCAAGTTTTCTTAGTTAATTTTTACATAATGCTTTATCTCATTTTACTAACATCATTCATTCAACTCTTTTTATCACAGCAATTCCTTTTCGTGTATGTTTTCACAATTTTGATTGTCCAAGAACTATGTGTCTGCCTTCTATACCTTATTGTCGATTTAGAGAGGAAAATGTTAGATTTGGATCTCCATTAGGCATGTGCTCATGTGATTGACTGATGTACCCATAAGATTCTACTCGAAAATTCCATGAGTTGTCATTTCGTAATTGTATTGGCACCCAATAGTTTGTATTTTTTCTATTTTCTATTTTCGCAGATCATATAGTTATGGTTATTTATTCTAAGATGATTGTAATGAAATGAAATAAGGAAGTAGAAATTTAATTTAAATTTTTTTGAATGGAGAAAATAGACAATAATGTAAATTGTCATCTTCTTTCTTATCTTTAGATATATCTCCACGACCATTAATTCATAGCCTTTACATTGTCTTGAATATCTGAGTTTAAAAGTATTTTATGTTACTTCTATGACTATCATTTTATATTTATGTAAAAAATGGTTACCAATATGATTTTTATAACACTTCAATTTGCATTTCTCTTGCATTTTAATTTTTTCAACAACATCAAATGCTTTGTTCTCATTCGAAATATATAAAAAACAAGAACATATTGAAAAAATATAATAATGTGCTAAAATATTTGTGAATGTGTTTACGAGACAAATTTATTTTTATATGTTATTTTTTACCTTTTAAATAAATGTTAGGGTGTTTCAAATGATAGGAGATATGGTTGATGTGCCAACATAGTTAGAATGTCAATTTACATCACAAGATACTTTCGGATGCTATTCTTGTTTAAAAAATAAAAATACAAAATCATTAAGATTTACACTTGAGGTTCAAGCTCATATGGTAACTGTTTAGCCCAAAAACATTAAGGTGTTGTCTTCGAATCATCTTGGGGACAAGAGTAAAATGGACATTTGTACCACTATAATTAATAATAAAACAACAATCATTTTGCAAGCCTTATGGTGCATGTACAAGGTAAGATATATGGACTTCAAAAATAAATGAGAATAAACATGCATTACTCATTGTTATACCGTGTCGACAAATTTAGAGTTATAAATTTCAATACAGATATGTTGATCATAAGGCAACACTGAAATAAGTAACCAATGTCTAAGACCATTATTAACCTAGGACACATGGAAAATATGCACGTCTTTAGCCGTTATATGAAGAAAAAAAATTCTACAATACATTTCATAAATCACTTCGAACCCTAAAATGATTGTTGAATGAATATAAAAAGTAAACTTTTGCTTATAATTGAGACCGAAGAGAGTAGGTAATTTTTTTATTAAGGATCCACGATGGACACCAATTTTTCTGTATAAATAAGGGGGTTAACCTACTGAGCAGGGTGTGTCCTTCCTTCGTTGGTGACTAGATAATCCTTGACTGCTAATACACTCATTCTCCTGATTCTTCTCCAAAGCACAAGAGGGTGCCTACAAAAGACACTCAAACACTCAAGTTAGATGAGGTGTTAGCAAGTAGAAGACGGACTTGGTTAGTTGAGCTCTTCAACCCTTCAAGGTCTCCTTGTTGGTTGCAATTTTCTCTCTTTAGATTTAATCTGGTTTGTTACAAGGTTAATCTGGATATCTAAGTAACTAACCATCCAAATAGGCGAAGATGTCTATCTGGTTCAAGTGAGTCCCTTGTAAGTCTGAATGACTCATGTATATATGAGAATTTGCTTAGTGTAACGGAACCCGAGGTCGATGGACGCATATATTTGCTTCAGATGAGATCCCAATATGTAGGAACAACATGGTAGCTATCTAGATGTAGGTAATGCTTTAAGGAGGTGGAGCATGTAGGCGCTATGTCAATATACGAGGTGGTCCCTAGTGTTTCGTTGAGGATGTTAGCCTGTTTGTACATATGTTTGAGGTGTTGTTTTTGGCAAGGTGATCTAGGAGATTTTGTCATATATAATGCTATGTGTCCCATCGAGGTAGTGACCTCGATGGTCCTTGTATTGACCTGTCTATTAGGCCTTCTTATGTTGTTCTCATAGACCTTGCTTGATGGACTCTAATAAATAACTAGATTGGATAACATTAATAACTCTCAAATATTCAAAATTATATCCATCTATATCATATTATAATCGTCAGAAGAGACCTTAAAAGGTTGAAGAGCTCAACTGTAATTTCAAAGAGGAAAGAAAGGAAAAAAAAACTAATCTATCAACTAATTACTATTAATATCCATTTCAAAAACAAAAAATAAAATACCTCTCAAAGAGACCATGAATATAACTAGACATTTGTTTATTTAAACATTAAAATACATAAATCATAACTCTCACTCACTAGCAAAACATTTCTCATTTGTATTTATTATTTCTATTTCTCTCTTTCATTTTAACAAAACAATTCTCATATATATCTTAAACTAACCCCATTATCAGATTTATCCAAAATGGTCCCATAAATAGATAAGCACTTTACTTCCTATGTAGCTAATTGAATTCACAGATGGAGCCTAAACTCAATGACGACCCAAAGGAAGGAAAAGAAATCCAAGTCAACTACAGGATTTGCATCAGCAAGAATAGGTCGTTTGATTCCTGCATCTTTTTTTTATTATTGATTAATGTTTCGTAGTCAGAGACTATAATCACAAAAAACAAACTACATTCTTTTCATTAAAAAACTAAAAACTAAAAAAAAATGTGAATAAAACTACAATTTCCTTTGGGGCACATCGTATGGTTTAAATGTGATAAAGGTTTTATTAATTTATCATGGCATTTAAACGGTGTCTCTATATTTAACTACATTAATATAGTATTCTTTTTTCTCAACTTTTATACATGAACACTCGTCATACAATTTTTTATCCACTCTGTTGTGAATTCGAAACGCAAAGACATCAATAATGTATGGAGCAAGTATCAACAATAACTAATAAACAAAACAATCATAAACAACAACATCAATCATAAACAATCATAAAGTAAAACCACAATTGAACCAAATAACACTAGTTAAAAAGAGTAAAGAATAGAGAACAGCACACCAAAATTTGTTCACTTAACAGGCTAAATGACCTACATTTGGAGGAGAGAGAGATTTTCACTTCCATGTCAAAGAGTTCTTTACAGAGAGGTACAAAATAGTTACAAGAAATTTGTTTCAACAAGTTCTCCAAAAGCAATCCGAATTTCTACTCTAGAGTGTTTTCTAATTGTTGGCCCAACTCTAAAATCTAGCCCCAAAATGAATTAACTCTTGGTCTTTGATTTTCTAAAGATCTTATCTTTTATAGTGTCCCCAAATTCACCCAAGTTGCTCATAAAACACTCAACCTCTCATGTGTGTCCCAACTTATGAATCTCTCTCCAAAAGACACCAACCATTTCACGTGAACCTCTTTTTTGGTTCTCAAATATTCACATTTTGACCATTTGAATCATACTCAAAGACCTTCAATTCGTAGTGTTTAAGTTCTCTAAAAGTTTCCTACTTTGGTTACTTGAGATTCTCAACATTTCTCAACAAATGAGTCAAAAACTGCTTATATTATGTCAAAATCCTGACTGCACCATGATTTCCAGGTTTCATATGCACTATTGTTGCTAGCAGGCAAAATCGTACGCGCAATTAAAAAATCAATTTCTACTATTTCTCCTTGTTGAAAAGTTGATTTTATCGGGAAAAATGATGTTGTTTTACTCCGAGAAATCAACTTTCAATATTGGAAAATCGATGTTCGTCATTTCAATTCCAAAAATAATGCAAAAGGTCGCGGTTTTTGGTTCTTTGTTTGTTTTACACTGAAACTGCATAGGTACTGCATATACATTAGGCCACAATCATGTTACATATTTTCTGTTTTATGTAACAAATTTTAAGTTTACTAGAAGGAACAAGCACCATTTTCTAGTTTAAGGCAGTATGTTTGTGGGAACTTCTACGGTACACTCGTAAATTGAGGTGTACCGGTACTCTTATTTCCTAAATTTATAAATTAACGATCAATTTTATGAAATAAATACTTATTTAACGGTATTTATATTTTAGAAAATATCATTTCATAAGAAAAACACATCATTCGTTGTTTATAAGAATCATAGTAAATTTTTTACATATTATCGTATAAAATAATCAAAGTTCTCTATTATGAGCGATAAAAATTAAAAAAAAAATTCAATTTTTATTTCGTTGACGTTTTTTTTTAATATGATTTAATCATTATAATTATAAATGATAAAAAATAAAAAAAATCTTCAAAAAACAACTCATTTAACTATAAATTTAAGGGTTTGGTGTACCAGTACACTCAAATATGTTGGGTGCACCGTAGAATTTGCCTTGTAAATATTGTCTATATTTTTATACTGCAGTCGTCCAAACATTTTAAGGGTAAATTACACTTATCTTCTTTTAAGTGTTCTTAAATAGAAAAAACACCTCTTCTAGTATTTAAGTGAACATTGACTTTCCTAATTTTTCTATCAAATTAACAAACATTCCCTTGTCCTTTAACATTGTTTCTATTCGTCAAACATCTCAATTTCACATAAACATATCAAAAAGATTTCGAGCTCTTTTCTTCTCTATCGAAACATCTCATTGCACTCTTGCAATATAATCGCCGACCATTGATGGGTAGGATTGCAAGTGGTAAAGCCTCCTTCTTAGGGTTAGGGTTTAGGTTGGGGTAGTTTTTTCATATGTGTGGAACAACTCTCCTCCACAACATTTCAAATTGGAAATTCAAAACACACGCATTTTCTCTCTACATAATAGAAAGAAAGAAAAATGGAAGTGATGTACCTCCGATCTTTAGTTTGTAACTTTGCATGTTTGCTTGGTGACTCTTTGTGCATTTTTACCCTTGGCACTCCTTGTGCCTTGGATGACAATATAAGTAATACGTTTCTTTGCCTTCTTAAAAAAAACATACCTACTAACTTACAAGCATTTGCTTCTAATATTGTAAAATGAATGGGGGCTATATTGTAAAACAAAATTATTGTACTTATATGTGTGCTTCTAATAACGTTGGTATACAAAATGAATGGGCTATACTGTAAAACAAAATGCTAGAAATCTTATTGGACTACCTATAGGAGCAAGGAAATCAAAAACTGTATTATTGTACTGCTGCAAAAAAAAAAAAAATATATAGAAAATAAATAGTGGCTATTTCATTCCTTTCGTTTTGGGCCATAGAGTTGTATCTCTCTTCTATTCAGGAGTTGAACAGGTCTTGCATTCTTCTCTGCATGCTGCCATATATAGAGTGGTTCACAAGTAAGTAATAATTATTCCTCCAAAAAAAAGCAAGTAATAATTACATATATGTTTCAAGCTGGTTTCCAAGTTTTCTTTTCCAAAATCAAATTGCTCAATGTTATTGAATATACCTTTGTCTCTATATATAAACTGTTTCTATATTTTTAAGTTTTTTTCACAAAATAATAAGTAAATTTCTAATATACATTTATCTTTTATTGGATATCATTCACTAATATTCTATATCTCTTCATTAAAAGATCCAAATTAAAAAGAAACGGACAAACTATAATTTAATTTATTTATGTGTTTATTTTGACAATGCAAATTATTAATGCAACAAAGCAAGTTATAATACTTACATCATGGACAGCCTCTCTTAGTAACTGCAACTGCCCTCTTGAAACACTTCTTATCTGATGATCATGCAAATTCAAAGATTCAGTGAATCAACAAAACTGGAAGACTTTTTATAACAAAAATAAATAAATATCTTTGTTGGCTCGATTTTTTTAATTGAAGATCATAGTCGGCTTCCATCATGATGAAAATCAAGTTTCAAGTTTTTGTAGAACTAGAAACCCTATTATTTAAGATCGGAGAGAATATAAAGTAAAAAAAACAATGAATAATACCTTTTTATTAATAGTCCAAATGACACCTTCAGTGCAAGGAGGAACAGTGAGAGAGCCTATGTATCTGTAGTACTTCTTGCCACCCAACTTTATTTCTGAGGGATCAAACACCCCAATGCTCCTTTCTACTTCATGATCCATCATGGTTTTTATGTATTTTGACAACTGAAACCATTGTAAATAGGATTATTCACATTAATAAATAAAACATCCTAATTAACTAGCTAATCATCCATGTATCTTAATTGTTTTAATTTCTTTGGTTTGGATCAACAAAAAAAAAATATTGTTACCTTGCTGAGAAGACGATCTGGTCGACCAATTTTATACATTAGACCAATAACAGCTATCTTACTCTTCCCGTTTACTTTAGCACTTTCATGAACCATGTGTAGCTCAAGGTCATACCTAATATTTAAGTCCAAGAAAAATGAATGAAATTAATTTTTAAATTCCTAGGTGTTAAAATAACATATGTTGGCCCATTTGCAATATTTAAAATTTGATGAATTTAATAACAAGACACCATATATTTGTCAAAACAAAAAACAAACTAAACACAACACTATGGTAGAAAAAAAATCATGGAAATTCACAACTAAAAAAACAAAAATTAGTGAGGGATATTTAGTGAGGGAAAATGTGAAATCCCTCTCTAATTCCGTCACTAAATTTTGCGACCAAGGAATTTGTGAGGAATTTCATTTTTTCTGTCACTAATTTCCCTCACTAATTTTACTTTTTCTAGTAGTGATTTAATTACTATTTATAAGCATAATATCGTGTAAAAAACATCATTTTCAAAAAGATTTGTTCAAATATTTCAATATGGAAATATAATTAAATACCGTTTACTTTTTTGTAATTTGCTACTGAAAAATTATTAGTAATTTATGTTCACGTGTAATTGTGTATGAGAAAAATAATCACCACCAAAAGATATTAGACACCACCAAAAAAAGTGTACAAGGAAAATAATTCTTGAATTCATATGATCATCTAGAAGTACATTATATTCTCTTGTATAAAAAGTGTAAAATCAAGTGAAAAATATGAATATTTGGAAGCAAGACAAACCTCCTGCCATTGATGGTGTGTTCAGAAGGTGCGTGCCAATGACATTGATGCAGAAAAAACTCTGTGCCATTGATATTTATTGATCCAGCACCTTCCTTCCATTTCACCTGCATCATTTATTATTAAGTGATTCTAAAGTTTAGTCAAATTTTAAGTTACCAACTACTGTAATTAATATTCATCTGTATTTGTCAAAAAAAAAAATACATTTTCTGTAAAAGCAATAGTTAAATTATAAAATCTCATGTTATATCCATATTTTATTGTATATTTTTTATAACAAGAAATCCATTTTCCCTATGGAAGTAGATGTACTACACATGTTAGAAAATAAATAAATATCTATAAATCTTAGTTGAACTCAGAAAATGCTAAAACTATTTGACAAGACAACATAATCAGGGTTCAAACTCCAACTCCTTCAAAACAAAACATATGCGTGAATTTTTAATATAATGGTTATTGTCATTTTTTTATCTAGCACAACAACAACAAAAACACATACATCTCTTTATGCTATCTCTTCTTTTTAAATTCCGTCATTTGAACCGGATAACATAGAGATGTATTTGTTTTCCTAACATATGTAATGTTCAATATTAACTACCCTACTCTTATTAATTAACGATTTTATAGATTGACGTCTAAATAATCTACTACTTTCTTTGATCTTATTCAGAAGGATCAATAAATGTTGATATACACTACTAAAAAAAAGCAAAATTATGAAGGAAAATTAGTGACAGAATTAAGGAGGGATTTCATGTTTTTTCACACTAAATTTTTCTCACTAATTTTTTTTTAGTAGTGGTATTTGGTTCAAAATTTTGACCAAATAGATAAATTTATGTTGACTCAAATGTTTTTGATATATAAAACCGAAAGAGATACTTTTTACAGATGTATTTAATAAAATCACTATTATGTCATGTTTTTAGATAAATTTTAAAATAGACATGATTTGATATGTATGTCTAACATAGTTTTACACCATCACTATATAAAAATAAATCTTTTAAAATTAATTAATTAAAAAATTGTAATATTATTTCCACACACGTTACAAAAACCACCGATAGGGAGTTAGGGACAAAGACGCGTTTGCTAGCTGCCAACAATTTAAGGGTCCACTATCTAACCTTTTTTTTTTTCCCTCCAAGTCAACTATCTCATATATTATCAACATAAAGTTTTTCTCAAATCTCAACATAAGTAAATTGATATTTTGAAAATACTTATGAGATAAATCCAACATCATCTCATATATTATCATTTGTCTTTATATCTTACTAGGATAATATTGTCAAGAGTGTTATGTAAATAGTACATATGTGAAACATTGTCAACTTATACATATTTCTAAAATTCATGACATATATTATGTGACATGTTATTTTTTAAAGCATCAAAATTTTGATGTTAAATAATCTCTTCTTTTTTTTTTTGAAAGAATGTTAAATAATCATTTCTGTAAGATGTATCCGGGTTTTCAAACCAGAGATATTAAATATACGGGTTTTCTTTAAACAATATATTTATTGTTTCATTCAATCAATAATAATAAAAAAAAAACAAATTTAAGTGTAGATTAGATCAGAGAAAGAAATATAGATGCATTAAACAGAATAAAAAAAGATATGCAGATCATAATGATGAAATGAATGATTTTCTGGGTTGATTAAATACCTCAATATCATGACCTCTATTTTTAATAGTAGCATTGTGGGGCTTATAGTGCCTCTTTAATTTTCCTAACTTTGGCACCACCCTCACTCTATGGCTTGACATATCAATTGGAGATTGCATTTTCCCATCATTACATGTTGCCCATTTCTTCTTGATTTTACCCCATTGTGAGGGGCCTATTTTGCTACCTTTTGTGTAATCAAATTCATGCTCATCCTCTACACAAATATATAGATCAAATTACTAAAATTATACAGCAAAAAAAAATTGAAATAGACAAAGATTAATGGAAAAATATAATATTGATCTTGCTTACCAACTTCTTGTGCTATTGTCCATGTTGTTGAAAGGATTAGGATTGTTGCTAGTATTAATAGATTTGGAAGGAATTTTTTGAGTATTTTTTGGTGCTTCATGTTTGATTTGGACTAGGAGGAAAGTTTGAATGATGAAAGTAGAAGATGATGAAAGAGAGTGATTATCTTAATGAAAGAGAAAAATAAGGAAGGGTATTTTATAGAAGGAAGGGTTAGTGGTAATAAACAATGCATTAACTCCTATATGTAATTGCAAAGAAAGTTCTTGTAACATTTGGTGAGGGGAATTAGGTAAAAGTGTGAAACTACCTAGTTAACTCAAAATTGAATTTGAATCCTTTTCTGCCCTTTGTTTATTCATTTTTATTCTCTTGTTTGTCCATTTTGATGTGTAAACACGGAATCTGTATATGTCTTGACAAATGGAGAAAACAAAATGATGGCAGGTTGTCCATTTTATTATTGTTTAATAAAAATGTTCAACGGATCATTGAATAATAACATAAAATAAAAATGTTCAACAAAACGAGAAGAATTTTATTATTTTATTATAATATAAAGTGAATACACACACATAAAAGAACATTGTTGAGATATTCTAAAAATCACTTTGTAGTGTTTCTTTGGGTCAATTTAATCATTCATCAATTTTCTGAATACACTAAGGTCATCAAACTTTAAAATCATCCAAATAAAATCAGATTAACATACTCGTTAAGGACATTAGAGATGACTTTACCATAGTATGTAGTTTTGAAAGGTTGATCCAGACATACTCCCTTTGGTCTTGAATATTATTATAGGAAAAAAAAATATCAAATAACGTAAATGTATTTGATCATTTATTCATGCCAATATCTACACCTCAAAAATCCACTATCTAGAAATAAAAAATTAAAAAACCAATAAAACTTCATATAAAAAGGTTAAAAGTTTATAATATAGACAACAGTTAGATTAAAAAAGTTTATAAAAAATTGTTAGGTCAAAAGTTTATAAATGCATGTATAAAACTCACACGCATTTATAAAGCATACATGAAATACAACATCATAAATAACTCACCTGCATTTATAAAACATCAAATACCAACAGTTTGATCAAAAATTTGTTCAAACAACTGGTTGCTCACATGCATTTATAAAGCTCACAATCAGATTAAACGTATATAGATATAGATTATCTCTATTTATTTTTCGGTAAATCTAAAATTATTTAATATGCTATTAAGATGTGATAAAATTAGTGTTAATTAATTTAATAAAGTTGATACATAAATTCATGTTAGGCTAACGACTTTGACATTTTACCTCATGAACAAAATTGACTTTGATACTTACCGAAAACGAAGAATTAATATACCAATAATATTAAGAGTCAATGTAAAATGGCATTAGGTTTGTTTTTTTTTTAGGGATGTAAAATGGCATTAGGTGATGATTAAATTGTGTTTGCATTTCTTCAAAAGATAAAAACTTCCTTTATACTTAATCCCGTTTATAATTAATTAATTTCAAGTTCATAAAAATATAGTAATAGGTATGCATACCGGATACATATCTATTATTACTTAAAGTTAAACCGTAAGCAATATTTTGCCATAGATTTATCCTAATTTCTCTGCTTAATTTTACTATAATAACCCTATTTAATTTAAACAAAATATTAATTGTTATGGAAATCAAAATAAACAAATCGCTCCATCAAAATAAACAAATCACTCCTAATTTTTCTGCTTAATTTTACTAAACAGATCGCAAAATAAACAGATCCTCTTATTCTTATCCATAACAAAAAAACAACAGATCGCTCCTATTATTTCCTTTTACTAAAAAACAAAACAAAATCATATCCAAACTAAATATCAAGATCGTTTCCTATTTTTGTGATACGTTTACCTCCAACCTAAACTAATTATCCTATTTTTATGAAAAACAAATCAAAATTATTTTCAACCTAATTATCATATTTTTATTGAAAACAAAGCAAAATCGTTTCCAAACTAATTATCCTATTTTTATTGAATACAAAGCAAAATCGTTTTCAAACTAATTATCCTATTTTTATTGAAAATAAAGCAAAATCGTTTCCATCGTTTCCTTTCTGGTACTCTTAAACGTAATCACTCATGTTTATCGAAACAAATCGCCCTAACCGTTGCTAAACAAATAAAATTTGTCTCTTCTCTCATTTCTCCTAGATTCCCATCGCTTCCTTTCATACCTTCTTGGTTCATCTTCTCTCTCTATTATGTTCTCATCGCCTCCACTTCTGGCACCGTGGTCGGAAGACCACCGTCGATGGAGGTCTACAATTTGTTCTTTCTCAATTTCTTATTCAATTTTTTCTTTCTCAATTTGATATCGATTTTGGTTTACAATTTAAATGACAATTCCATTGTTAGTTATACTATTCCAATTCCATTTTGATTTTGGTTGATGACACTACTACAAAAATGGCCTTACATAGCGCTTTTTTTTTGCTTTAGATAGCGCTTTAAGAGCGCTACTGTAAGTGGCGCTGGTAAAGGTAATATAGCGCTTTTTTTCAGTATAAAGCGCTATCTAAGGGAAGGTTTATGTAGCGCTTTATGCCAAAAAACGCTAGCAAAGGTTCTCGTCAGATAGCGCTTTCAAAAATAAATGCTATGTAACACTAGCTTTAGATAGCGCTTTTTATAGGAAAAAAGCGCTAGGAAAAGCATTAATTTTTTTTTTGTCAATTTTTTTTATTT
>Ga0315915_1007053_pt1 | contig 13556 bp, 9 predicted proteins | sample MpolbnodulesMG_FD_207738 | JGI IMG/M metagenome (GOLD analysis project Ga0315915, IMG submission 207738) | Medicago polymorpha root nodule microbial communities from Los Angeles, California, United States - branched nodules | ecosystem: Host-associated > Plants > Roots > Nodule | place: USA... | reverse complement strand
ATAATTGATAGGCCACTTGGCCTATTTTCTCTAAAATCTCAAAAGGTCCAATGAATCGAGGACTTAACTTTCCTTTCTTGCCAAATCTTAAAATACCTTTCATCGGAGAAACGCGCAAGAAAACATGTCCTCCAATACTAAATCAAAAACGACAGTTTATTCTAAATGACTCTAAATAAACAATAAACTAATAAAAATAGACTAAAAACTTAATTAAAAAAGACTCTAAAAATGTGATATGACAGAGTGTCATCACTAGCTCTGATTTATTAATATTTTTTAAAAGAATTATGTAACCGTAAATATCTTTAGTAAATTAATTTTGCTTCAAATCAATAATTCAAAATACGCATTTCATAGTTTTTTTAGAGAACGTATTTCATAGTTTAGTAACATCATTTTTATTCATAGTATTTTATTATTTAAATTTCTCAAATTTTTAATATAAGTTTCTTAAATAAATCTAACTCTATGATGTAATTGTCCCGTTCATCACACGGGAAAAAGACTCATTGGAATATTGATTTAAAGTCGGAGTCCTGGTGATGTTGTTAAGGAATATCAATCAAATATTATCATAATGCAATGGAACAAGACTCATAATCACCAAAATGGGAAATACGTGCTTGAAAGAAAGGTGATATCGGAAGTCATATTGGAGAGAAAGTATTTATACCTAGGTTATCTCTTACACCTTCTGACCTTAGAATTCCTTTCCCATACTCTCTGACACAATTTTCCTTTCCTTAGCACTTTCATTCTCACTGACAATCAACAAGAGTGAAGGAGAATCTCTTAAAAATGTTGGAATATATTTGTTGTCACTGGTATTTTCACATGGTTAGTTATATGTTTCTATTTGAAGAGTTGCTTCAAAAGATAAATTAAAGATGTTGAATATACAAACGTGACTTCAAACATTGTTTATAAAGAAGTATTTTGTAAAGTATAATAATTAAGGTTCGATGTACGATATATTCTTCACTATTATGTTCAATCGTCATACTCTAACAATATAAGATTAATACTAATTATGTAATGCATCATAGTTCTAATGTTATATATTCGTTACAAATTAGTTATACAGTATTACTTATTCGTCGATTTTATTCGTTGGTTGGGGATGCACGGGTCGATGTTCTAGTAAATATAAATTTGAAAATAAAAAGGGAAAACTAAAAATATAGTACAAACACCTCCAAAACAAAACTACAAAACCACAATAAAACTTCTAAAGAAAAACTCAGAATATCCTCAAAACAAAAACCCTTTCACACCTGGACTATCGGGTCTACTCATTTAATTAGTTATCAAACTTAATTTTCACCTTAAGTTCAACTTAATTGGTTTATAAACAAAGTTCACCAAATTAATTGTTGAACCAAGTTCCAAACTATGTTCGAGTTGACTCGATTGGTTGCCAACCAAACTGTTATTCGACATATGTGGATAAAATAGCGAAATTACCCTACAATGCTAATTTCTCAAACTTGCTTCATGATTCAAACTTGATTATCTTGACGTTCACTAGCCACATTGGGTTGGGGATTCATAGTGGAATGAAGAAGAAAGAGCATAAAACCGAAGATTATGGCAATAAAATTCAACATCCAGTTGATGGTTAACAGTTGAATTGTAAAGCAACCTACAAAATAAGAGAACACACCCATCTCAACCCCAAACTGAAGCAGTCTGTGCAAGCTTACTGATACCAAAGCAAATGCAGCATTTGAAATTACACTCAGTATGTCAGGTTTTCCACTCACGGCTGTGTCGTTGTAGAATGAGTACACTGAGATAATCATCAAAACCACAAAGGTTATGCAAGTTTTTTTGAGTTGAACATTCCGTGTGGAAGGTGATGCCTTCTTTGCAAAAATTATGGTGGTTAAGATGGCTAAGGACAACGCTACATAGAGAAAGACCTTGAAAGGATTCCACCTTCCAAATAATCGATTGAAAGAAGGGCTTAGAGCATAACATAACAAGCCAACAATACATGACATAAATCCAACTACTCTCCAAGTCGTCTCAGCTTGAAACACCGACATTATAACTTGAACAACTCTGCAAGTCTTAGAAACATCAGAAACACTATGTGAAATTGAAGAAACTTCAGGAATCTCACCCCAAACCTGCACGATAACAAGAACAGGTAATTGAACTTCAGTCAGGTTTATAACTTAAAAAAGATTTGAGTTACTGTGTTTGTGTCGAAGAAGCTTTCAAATGATTTCATGGAAAGAAGAAAATAAGTAAAAAAAAAAAAAACGGGGGTTTAGAATTTTGGTTTTTCATTTCTTACTGTGGTGTGTAAAGGAGAAACACCATTAAGCATCCTCAAGACATCTTCAACAATCTTGTTGATAAACTCAAACTCATTCCCTTCGCTGCTAAATCAGAGAGTTATTAGGTCAAACTAAATGTAGTTATTTCAACGATTTCATATTATTCCAGTTCAATTTCAAAGTATATATGACCTACAATACAATTCAAGAAGAAAGCAAAATAAATAAAAGGTAACAATGTTAGTGGTCAGGAAGGTACCCATCTTTGAAATACCAACCGGGCTTTTCAGCTACTTTACAACAATCAAAGTACTTATGTTCAAAAAATTCCAAGCGATACTCGTAATATCCGTCAGAGTCAGACTCGTACGGATCCTGAAATTCGAATGCAGTCTCTTTCACTTGAGAAGGATTAGTGTTGATAAAAACAGGGGTAATAATGGCGTGCATTCCGTTATAAAAAAGAGAGGAAACGTGGTATGGCAGTCCTGTACTAATATTCTCAGAGAAGATGATAATGGCAGTCCTAGATTCTTGTATGGCACTCAAAGTAGATACTTTATCCTCATTGATAAAGGTGCGGATTCCTCTCTCATTCAAAGCTTTCACTAGATTGCGGGTGAAACTGTTACGCTCATCGTCACCAAAGTAGGCCAGGCAAACATCGTATGTGAAGGAAGAGGAAGATAATAGATTTTCCATGACACACTGATAGATGTTTGCTAAGTTGCAAGAATTCAAATAAACATAAAAGCTGCTGCATTCAAGATTTTCATTAACTTCTTCAAAGACTACAGTTTCCTTTATATAGCTAGGGTTGGGAAAGCTTCCCTTCTATTGGGCTGTGCCTCCAATAACAAATGCAAGATTGTAAAGACTTAAAATAACTAAAACTGCTATCTGCACCAACTAATAACGATAGAAATTTTTAAGCCATCATGGAGTTTTAATGTCTCTTTTAGATTTGGAGGATTCTTATTCTTCTTCATTCTTTTATGGTTGGGACTTGGGAGTTAAGTCAACTAATATGGACAATGAAAACTAATATCCTAATATCCACCATTTTTGTTAATATGTCCCTGTTTAATATCTTTTTGACTAAATTGCAATTTTCGCCCTTTAAGTTTCAAAATGTTGCAATTTTAGCCCCCTATTAAAAAAATGGCAATTTTGGTCCCTTTCGTCGTAAAATTGTTGAGAAGACACCACATGTCCCAAAACAGGGGTCATAATCGCAACTTTTTGAGAAGATAAGGGGTCAAAAGATCATATTTCCCTAGGGGTTTAAAAGAGCATATTTCCCTAAATATTGAGAGTCATTTTTGCCCTTTTTTTATTAGGGGACCAAAATCACAACATTTTGAAACTTAGGGGGTGAAAAGTGCAGTTTAACCTATTTTTTTTTTTTTAAGGAAAATGTCCTTGTTTAATATCTTAATATGTCCTCTTTTCCACCAAATTCCTATTTAAACCCATTATTTTCTCTCGCAAATTATTTCAACAACTATATATATATTTCTATATCAATATGTATTTTTCTATCAACTTAGATAAAAACCAGATTTTTTTCAAACAAAATCAAAAATTGAACAAAGCATATTTACTATCACGTCTTACTTTCCGCTTCCGCATATATGACGACATAAAATTCGAAATGAATGTAGTGCAAAAATTTAGCATTTTTTACACGTAAAATGGAAAAATATTTAATAGGAGTACTAGATTAAAATGTTGATACTTTGAAAATTTTATATTTTGTTAGTAAATTTATGAATTAAATTGACTAACGAAATCACATTTGAAAACAAAATTGACTAAAAAAAACTCTTAAAGTTTCGGGGATTCACCATGGCCAAGGCAAGCCTCCAGACTCAAAAAGAGTTTACATATGTACATAAAGATTGTTCACCAAAGAGGTCCACGTGTTGGTAGGGAGAGTTGAAGTCATGCCCTTGCAGGGTATGAGCGAATTCCTTCCCAACGAAACAGAATGACTAACAAAATAATGGCAATTCTTGACTCATTGATGACATTGAAAAGTGATGATTCGGTTTCCTCCTGGTCATCAATGGTGTTGATTCCTTTGCTGCTAAGAGATTCCATATATTTCAAGCGAATCTGTAACGAGTATAGGCGCCGAAGAAGATTAGAAAAACATCTTGGGTGAAGGAAGTGGAAGAGAAAGAGCATTGTTGAGAATTGTTCATTCTTTTTTATTGTTTGGTCGTTTGTCACTGGTCACTACTTTCATTAAAATATGGAAAATGCTAAGCTTTGTTTAATGCATGTAAGTTTGTAGTGATGTCACATTTCATTTGAGAAACATCAACATGGCATACTATATATATTTAATATGCCAACTAGGGGTGGAAGTCTTCTACGCGTTAGCTGGCAACTAGTGTTTTTGTGTAACAAATTAGTTTAAAATCAAAAGTGTATCCAATTATACATTACTGTTTGAATTTAGATACAATCTGCAATTCATATCATATTCATATACTTTTCTTCTTCTCATGGCTTCCCTCACCAATGGATTCAAATACGACGTGTTCCTCAGCTTCAAGGCTGAGGACACTGCCTCTGATTTCGCTGGCAATCTCTACAATGCTCTAAAAGACAGGGGAATTCGCACTTTCATGGATGATAACAAGAAGCGTGAGAATGGGGAGAAACTTTTCAAGACAATTGAAGAGTCCAAAACTGCCATCATTGTACTCTCCAAGAGTTATGCATCTTCATTATTTTGCTTAGAACAACTTGCCAGCATCCTGGATTGCATGAAGGGGAAGAGAAAGTTGGTTTGGCCAGTTTTCTATAACATGGATCCTTCTAACGTACGGAGCAAAACAAGAACAGGAAAATTAATGGGTGTGCACAAAGCATGGTTCAATCATTACAAAAATAGTTTGAAGAAAACAAAGAAGGCTCTGCACCAAGTGGCAGACTTATCTGGATTTCATCTAAATAATGGGTATTATGCTGTATTTTATTTATTATTTTGTGTATATATGTAAAAAAATAGGGCGCGCTATTTGATATTTTCAGATTATATAATTCGAACACCCCATAAACACCCTTTTTCAAGTGAAAAACAGTTCGGATTATATAATCCGAACTGTATCAGCACAAATTCTAAACATGTTTGTAACATGAATTGTCATTTGATGGACAATATTAATTTTCTTAACTCTCATCCTTCTGTTTTGGGTCATTGTTACATGTTCTTAGTCAAAAATCGAGTTTTCGAGCTACTTGATCAGATTTCTCCGAAACTTCCCCATAAAATCTGAAAAGACTCCCTAAGAAGAGACTTCTTTGGGACTCCGCCCCTCAAAATCCAAAATTCCATCGTTTATACCCATTTTTCATTTATTTTAATTTTTCATATTCTCAGAAAAATCCGAAAAAATTTGCATTAGTTTTATTTGGTTTTTAGAATTTTTTGGTGGTATTTTTATATTTTTATGACTTTATTTAACAGATATTTAGCATTTTTTTACTTAGTTTTTTTGGTTGTTTTTAAAAGCAAAACTTAAAACTGCTGAAATGTGAGAGAGTCTGATAACTGATTATGCATAAGAATTGTCCGGATTTTAGAATCCGAATTAGTGAAACATGAATTCGGATTATGCAATCCGAACTACACAAGGGCATTTTTGAAAAATTTACGAGATGCGGGAGAAGAAAAAGTAATACTCTTGACTTTATCTTAAAAAATTCTAACATGGACAAGTGGTTCTTATGGTCAACGATGGACAAGTATTATTTATCTTTAGGTCCTATAGTCATATTATGCACCTCCCATGCATGATTTTTCTTGTAACTCAAATTCTCTCTCCAATATATCATTTGTCTCATCTCTTTTATTGTTGATCTACCAAACTCTCTTTTTGGCTAACTTGATAAAATATTAATTGATTTTTAGAAACAGAAAACATTTCAAGAAATCATTATCTTCTTCTTCTTCTCTAAACTTAAGTTTCCTCAATATTTATCTCCATCTTCATCTTGAAACTCAGAAATCATCAATCTTCTGCCACTTCTTCATCTCAAAAATAAAATTAAAAAAACAATCATCATAACAACCCCATTATCTATCACATAAGTTATAGATCCGAAAAAAGAATTGATTACTTTTTTTTTTTTAAGAATAAAAAATGGAATATATTAACACCGACGATGGTTCCTCTAAAGCACAAAGTGTACTAAAGAGGCCACCCCAAAAAACAAACGATCGCTGTATAATTACAAAGCAAAGGTCAGTCGATACCCAAACAAAGTAACGGGTCCGACCACCATCTATGAGTGCCATAAACAAAATTGGAATTGTTAGCTTTCAGCAACCAAAATGTGTTATATTTAACCTTTTCTAAAAGTTCTATCATGGTAGTTTGAATATTCTTGAATATTCTGTTGTTTCGTTCATTCCAAACTATCCGCACACACAAGAGCCAAAGAAGCTGCATAAAAGAACGTCGCTTTCGAAACATTCCAATAGAGTTAGTAAACTGAAAGAAATGATCATGAAGATTAGGCGGATGATCAACTCCTAAAATGCCTATCCAATTCCTTATGTGTTGCCATATCGAACCAAAAATTTCACAATGAAGAAACAAGTGTGTTGTCGATTCGTCAAACCCACACCCCCACCACGCACCTAATGGCCGCGGGTTGAAGAATGCCACGTCTTAAGAGATTAATTACACCAAAACCTAAGTATTGATTACTAATACACCAATACTTAGGTTGCATACTTTGTTAAATAAAATAAAAATATTAATTAATAATTATTAATTAACTTAAAATATTTGACAAAAAAAATATATATTAACTAAAAATATACACTCATCTTTAACTTATCTTAGAAACTATTCTACCTTTCAAATTTTTAAGTCTTAACCCAAAACCCTAAAACGAATAATCAAAACAACTGTCTCAAAAATGCAACAAACACAAACAAAAAACAAGGCAAGCATCAACGATCACATAAACAAAATAAAAACATGATCAAAACTTAAAACGAAAACACAAAAAAACGGACAAAAACATGGTGAATACGAACACATAAACTTGATAAACAACAGGAAAGGCGTTACCTTTAATCACAACCGAACACACAAAATTCAAAAACGTCAGAATCGCCGGAGATGATGATGATTTTGGAGGGGTGAAAATGGAGGAAGTTTAAGCGGGAAGAAGAAGGGTCAAAGACGTTTTTGATGTTCTGAAATATGAAGAAGGAGGTATGGTAATGCAGGGGTAAAATGGGAAAAGCAGAAAAAAATAAACTGAAAAGTGAAAACTCAACTTTTTCCAATTCAATCAAATTAGTCCCTGAACACGTGGCTTCCTTCTTGCCACGCGTACAAGACAATGCAGCATGCAGGGCGACAGATCAGCATAGCTAACGGAGCACTTGGACGGAGGGACCTTTTTGATGGACGTCTGACAAATTCAGGGACTAAGTTGATATTTCACATAATTAAGGGACGGAGTTGACCGACGCGTTAAAATTCAAGGACGAATTTGATGGTTCACTCGTTTATTTAACTTAATCTTTATGGAAAATTCTATCGTGTATCAGTGGTTCTTATGGTCCACGATAGACAAGTATTTTCCTTTTGAGTTGTTTAATGTTCTGTTTTGGGGTAGATGAATCTTTCTTTATTTCGATTTCGTTACTATTTTTTGTTTGGAGATGGAATTGAGTTTGTACATAAAAAACAAAAATAAGGAAGAAATGAAATTGAATTATTTTTTATGGGAAAAATGAAATTGAATGTTGTTCAATGCATATGAATAACCCTTCTTTATGAGGGTTTTTTTAGACTGTGTATGTGCGTTCTTCAACAATTGTCTAGGTAATAGACGCTGTCAAGGTTTTAAATAACGGTGGCATTAAGGTTTTTGCGACTTTGGCGGTTATAGGTGCTGCTTTACAGATTGTGGTCGTCACTGTGTGAATTAATCAAAACTTTGTATTACTCTCACCACTTCCTCTCACTCACCTTACCTTATTCTTCTTAGGTTCTTCTTTCTAACTTTTCCTATGTCATAGTATTGAAGCAAGGAACCACGAATTCATAAACATGAAAATCTCATCTCTAAAGTCCAAACTCACACAACCATATTCATACAAAGACAATTTTTTTCTCTCTAAAATCTCATTTTATCTATGTTACACACAAACATAAAAACACCAAAATTAAAAGAGTCGGTGGAGGAGAGATCTAGGAATTGAAGGAGTAATGAACTGTAAATGATGACCAAAATCTGGAAACCGTGTTCTTTTTCGCAGCTGTAACGGTCGGTCGCGGATGTAACGTTATTCGCGGTGGTAACGACATTACGTCACGGTGTTTTCGTGTGATTTTCCTTCTCACCGTTAAATCGGGCAAAAACGGTATTGTCGCTTGCCTATACGGTTTTATAACGGCTGTTTTCGCGATAATGTCCCGTTTTTTAAAACCTTGGATGGTATTGTTGATGAAATGATAATCATACGTGAGTTTTACTATATTGTAAAAAATGTTTAAATAATTTGAGTTTTACTTTATTGTAAACAATACGATGGAGTGGGACGAGAAATAATTTGATACATAGTGTATATCATATCATATTACTATAATACATAGATCCATGAAAAATTCTTGCATGGTCTCTCACTCTTGATGAATCTCTGTTTAAAATTACTTATCCATCGTGGACCATATGTAGCACTTGTCCACCGAAGAACTTGCCTATCTTTCATTTAAACTATCATACATAGAGTTCTATCATTCTTTATTTCAAATAACTGAATTTTCTAAACAAATTAGTGTGTGCATCTACTCTATTTGCAATAATATATGTATGAATAAAAGCATGTGACTTCACATTGACTACTCTGGTTGAGCAGGGATGCTGGCAGTGAATTGGAACTTATTGAGAGGATTGTGAAAGAGGTCTCTAGGGAGCTTAAACTCGATTCTTACTCGGTCGAAATGCAGTCCCAGATGAAAGAAGTGAACTCTCTTCTGGAGTTGGGATCTGATGAAGTCCTCATGGCGGGGATATATGGAATGAAAGGAATGCATAAAAGCAAAACAGCACTCGCTCGAGCAGTTTATAATATGATTGCAGACCAATTTGAAAGTTCGTGTTTTCTTGATGATGTGAGTGAAAATTCACAAAAACATGGATTAGTGCACCTCCAAAATATGCTTCTTTCTGAAATAGGGGAGGAAGATATCTGGTTTGGAAATGCCTACAAAGGTGTTTCAATAATAAAACAAAGGCTTCTCAACAAGAAAGTTCTTCTGGTCCTAGATGATGTAGACACACTAGAACAGCTGGAGTTTCTGGTTGGAGGAACTGATTGGTTTGGTTCTGGTAGCAGAGTTATTGTTACAACTTGGGACAAACATTTGCTAGCATTTCATGGGATTGAAAGAAGATATGAGGTACAAGAGTTAAAAAGTGGAAGTCTTCGTTCTTACTCTGCGTATCTTCCCGAAAGAGCGGATGAAGAGAGATATGCACTAGATGATAACAACATTCAAATGATACTTAAAGATAAATTTGATGCTTTAGAGAAAGATACGCAGAGTATTTTTCTCGATATTGTTTGTTGCTTCAAAGGATATGAGTTGACAGAGGTCCAAAATATACTTCGCGCTCATCATGGTTACAATGTGAAGCATCACACTGAAGTTTTGATTTATGAATCTATGATAAGAATCAGTGATGGTAAGGTGATAATACACGATTTGATCGAGAAAATGGCTAAAGAACTTGTTCGTCGAGAATCACCAACAGAGCCTGGGAAATGTAGTAGACTATGGTTGCCTGAAGATATAATTCATGTCTTAAAGGAAAATACGGTAATCTTATTGTATCCTAACATCAGAATAATTTATGTCTTAACGACTATTTTATAACTTCCTCTATGCGATTTTCAAAATTATCTCTTTAGGTTACAAATACAAACTCTTACCACTGAATTGACTTCACATTGACTATTTTCCCCGAAATTTATGTGTCTACATGTGTTTACAGGGAAGTAGTAAAATTGAAATTATACATCTGGATATCCCCTCAACTGAACACGAAGAAGTGATAGAATGTGATGAAGAGACCTTCAAAAATATGATAAACCTTAAAACACTTATTATTAGAAGATGTCGTTTTTCCAAAGCTCTCAAACATCTTCCAAATAGTTTAAGAGTGTTGGAATGGAAGACATATCTTAATCTTTCAAAAGAGTTGCCATCAAATTTTGATATAAAGCAACTTCACATATGCAAGTTACTACATGAAATTGTAAGTTATTTTCCCTGGTCTTGTATGTTCAAGATTATTCGTTGAACATTGTTTCTTTCCTTTTCTATTGTTTTTTTTTTATTAAAAAAAAAACAAATTACTTAAGGTTGAGAGCTTTAAATTTTGACTATGGTCAGGGGATGACACATATACATTATCTATCTTACTACATGGAAATAGCTAAGAATCTTGGATACTTATGGAAATATCTAGCTCAGGATGCATTCACTCGTCGATTTGATAAGAAAACTCAGATCATAAGAGGTTTTCAGAAACAAGTAATTTACACTAAAGAATTTGCATTAATTTTGAAGATCCGGAATCAACTTCTCCCAAACGATTGGTTCTTGAAAGGCTGAATTACTCTTTTAATTACATAAATTTTCTTATAAAATTCTCGCATCCTAACACACTCTAAACGCACCCTCCGCACAAACTCAATCTCGTTGATTTATGATAAACCTTACAAAAAATTTGTTACATTGCAGACTTTGCAAGCTGGTGCAGTGGAAGTTTCTCAGACTTCAAATTGGGATTTTAGGACATTGCTGACTTCAAAAAGTGTTTTTAATGCCAACATAATGTGGAGACTAGTTGGAATTGTGTCAAGTGTGGTAGCCCTATTATGTAATGCTCAGAGCCCTACTTTCAATCGTTTAATTGGAAAATGGAACACTCTCAAGTTCTTTCTGTATGGGGTGTTTTCCTTTGTTATCTTTACTGCCATGTTGTTTGTAAAGCAGTTCTCACCATCCAGACGATATGGTCGTATAAAAACCTACATGAACTTTACAGTTTTGATGATCATCTCAGTGTACTCATTCTATTATGATAAGGCTGTGAACGGGAAACCTGAAATATTGAGTATAGTTTCGAATGCTGCATTTGCTTTGATGTCGTTAAGCTTGACAAAACTAATCAAGTTTGGATTTGAAATAGGCATATTTGCTTATTTCCTAGGTTGCCTAACAGTTCAACTGTGGACCATCAATTGGATGCTGATTTCGGTTGCTATAATCTTTGGTTGTCCGCTCTTTGTTATGCATTCGTCTTCGCATTACCAAGAAGAGGTTGACACGGATCAAATTATTGATGAATCTTCAGGTTCTGATCTAGAGGTTGGTAATACAAGTCAACCAGATGTTGCCAATGAAAGTTGTGTTATTATTGATTCATATCAAGACTCCAAACAAGAGTTGTCTAGTGAAGGTCAAGTGATTCACAGTTCAGTTACCATACCAGAGGTTGCTAGTTGTGGAAGTGATCAAGGTGTAGTAGACATTATACTTGAAGCAAACACAGTAAGTGTTGTAGCATCGTAGGGGTTTTTCTTAATCCATATATATGGACGATGCCAATAACATCACTGGCATTTGGACACAAAATATCAACACCGTATACCCGACACCATATAAAATACACCCAGTTTCTACGTCTTCGGATTTCGAGGAAAAAGAACACATTAATGTAAAATTGGAAACCGTATAGAATATGCTCAAAATATGGTTTCTATTGTCCAAAATACATTTTTTGTATGGAAATAAAGTAGCATGAATGTATGCAACTTCAAAATGTATATTCTTGAGACTGAAACAAACGGTAGCAAGGAAGTTAGAAAATCCTAAAACAAGAATTATAAGAAAGATTTAAAGTGATAGAAGAGATTGCACAAAAGATTGTTAACAAAGTTCAGATAATTTTTGTCCCCCACCTCCCTAGTAATTGAGAGTTTTTACACATCTAGAACACCATAATTGATTCTCCTTTAAGAGTTACTATGAATCCCTCTATGAATCAAGCAATGATATTTGTACACTTTTATTAAACACCTCGTTTTCTCTCTATATCTCTACTCCTATCACATCATCAATCTAACACATCTATAATTTTACTCTATTTATTTAGATGTTTGAGTCTGGTTTTTTTTAGAGAAAGTTTGAATTAAAGTAGAAGTTATCCCAAATATAAGGAGTTTAAATGATAGATACAAATACAAAATTCAAACATCATAAGTATAAAGATAAAAAGAGAAAACTAAAAACATCATACAAACACCCCAAAACAAAAATACAAAACGACATCAAAACTAGTATAGGTAACACAGACAAAACCAACCAAAACTCCACAACTAAAATTCAAAATATCCCCAAAATACCCTTGTGTGTGCGCGTGTGCATGTGGATTATCGGGCCAACTCATTTGGTTGACTCGATTGATTGCCAACCAAAAAGATATTATTGGACATAAGGATTAAAAAACCAAATTACGCTACAATGCTGCAACACTTCTCAAACTTGCTTCACGATTCAATTCCAACAACATGTTGACCACCACTACCACACTTCTCAAACTTGAACAACTTGACGTCCACTAGCCACATCCGGTATGGAATTCTGAGAGGAATGAATAAAAGAGAGCAGGAAACCGTAGATTATGGCAACAAAAATCCACATCTTGTTGATGGTAAACAGTTGAACTGTAAAGCAACATAAGAAATAAGAGAACACACCAATCTCAGACTTAGAATTAAACAGTTTGTGCAAGCTTAATGATACCAAAGCAAACATAGCGTTCGAAACTACACTCTGTATGTCAGGTTTTCCATCCACAGCTTTGTCATAGAAGAATGAATACACTGAGATGATCATCAAAACCACAAAGATTGTGAAAATTTTTATGAGTCGATCATATTTTGTGGAAAGTGAGATGAGAACTCCTTTCCGAAGCATATGGCGGTGAAGATGCCTAAGGAAACTGCCCCAAAGATCAAGAACACGAAAACTGTGTTCCATCTTCCAGTTAAACGTTTGAAACAAGGGCTTCGAGCATAACATAACAGACCAAATTACATTTGACACAAAGCCGACAAGTCTCCACATTGTGTTGGCATTAAAAAACCTCTTTGAATTCAGCAATGTCTGAAAAACCCAATTTGAGGTTTGAGAAACTATGTGCCAAATCTGCAAT
>Ga0315915_1007043_pt1 | contig 13568 bp, 7 predicted proteins | sample MpolbnodulesMG_FD_207738 | JGI IMG/M metagenome (GOLD analysis project Ga0315915, IMG submission 207738) | Medicago polymorpha root nodule microbial communities from Los Angeles, California, United States - branched nodules | ecosystem: Host-associated > Plants > Roots > Nodule | place: USA... | reverse complement strand
ATTGGTGGAAGGAGATCCTTAAGCTTGGAGATTTTGGTGAGCTTAACTGGTTTAATTCGGAAGTGGAACGAAGGGTGGGTAATGGGTTATCATCTAGCTTTTGAAACGATAAGTGGTGTGGGGATAGGTGTTTCCGGACAAAGTATCCAAGACTTTATTTGATTTCGACATAAAGGGAGGCGTTGGTGGGGGAGGTGTCAGATATAGGTACGGTTTGGAATTTCACTTGGAGAAGGCATCTTTTTATGTGGGAAGAGGAGGTTCTTGTCAAATCAAGCCGATGTGTGGAGGTGGAAATTAGAGGAGACCGGGGTGTTTACGGTGAAATCGGCATATATGAGGTTGGAGGGTGTTGTTCTTGGTGAGGTGTTGTGGGGGGAGGAAGAGAAAGGGGTCTTTGCAAAGTTGTGGAAGATACCGGCGCCTTCGAAGGTGGCGGCTTTTGCTTGGAAGGTTCTTCTTAATCGTGCTCCGACCAAAGCTAACCTTGCCTTGAGAAATGTGTTAGCCCCGGATGTGCCCTTATTGTGTGTTTTTTGTAATAGAAGGGAAGAAAATGCTCTCCACCTTTTTCTTCATTGTGATGTGGCTAGTGTGGTGTGGTATAAGTTGATGTGGTGGTTAGACCGCATTTTTATTATTCCTCTGAATCTCTTCATCCTTTGGGAGTGTTGGTATAGGGGGAAAGCAATAAGAATGTGAGGAAGGGCTTGGGGTTGATTTGGTTGGCGACCGTTTGGGTCTTGTGGAAAGCCCGGAATGACAAAATTTTTAATGATGTAAAGTTTAAGTTGATAAGATGGTGGAGGATGCTAAAGTTTTGACTTGGAGGTGGATGTTGAGTAGGATGCATATTCTGGTATGTCTATTTTTTTTAATGGTGTTGGAATCCTCAATGGTGCCTTCAGAGGGTTTGTATTCGGTCGTAACCTTGCAAGTTGGGGGTTATTTGTGTTGGTGTTTCGGCTGGCAGCATCATGTTTGTTTGGCTTCTGGTTTCTTTCCTGTATTCGGCTGCTATAGGTGTGAGGCTGTTGTCATAATTTTCCCAGGGACGTGTTTTTGCTCTTTTGGTGTTTGACTCGGCAATGATAGTGAGGCAGGGGTATGCATGCGGTGTTGTCGCATGTATATGCCGGCCTCAAGGTCGGGTTCCTAGTGTTTGGTTTTTTTTTTTTTGGGGTGTTGTGGTGCACCGTATAATTGTGGCACCTTCCTTGTATATTTTCCCTTTTGTCAGCGAGTGTTTTATGCTTCTTGCATTAGCTCGACGAGAATAAATTTGCTATTAAAAAAAAAGCAATAAATAACATTATTCTTAACGAAATTATAGCCAAACGTGCATTAATGATTAATAAATTAGAAAAATGATATTTTATACTACCTCCGTTCCTAATTATAAGACCCTTTTGAAAAATTAATACAGTTGGAAATAGCAAAGTGGTCTTATAAAAAGGGACAAAAAAATTTCTCAAAAGGGTCTTATAATTAGGGACGGAGATAGTAATCAATATATGTTAGTCTTGATAAATAAGTATGTTTATTGACCTAAGAGGTAGACTCTCTCAAGGACTGTTGAGCACTTTAAATGTTTGTAAGGGTGATATATGCAGATACTTTAACATCCAAATAAAAAAGTGAGAAGGGCTTGTTCCAAAAAAAAAAGTTGAAAAAGAAGTGAGTGGTAAGTGGGATAGAGATGTAATGTATAATGGTTGAACATGTAAGAGTTGTAATGCTTCCGTAATATGAAAACTGTTCTTCTCCTTTTTGTTTTTGCTCATTTACGTGCATACGTGAGTCAACTCACGTTAAAAAATGTTCAATGTAAGTTAATTTATGTTAAAAAAAGAAAACGTGAGTTAATTCACGGTGGACATAATTAAAGAAATCAACAATTTTTAGAGGAAGAAGATTAATTTTCCCATAGCATTGGTTTTGTCTCTGCCTTTGTCTAGGTTGTTGTCCTCACTCCTCACTGACCATCACTTGCTTGTTGAAGAAGCTTTGATCCTTGGTTGGATTGTGTGCATTGGGTGATTTTTATGATAAATTGGGCCTAAGTCCGGTCGACAACATTCATAAAAATCAATAAAAAGTTATTGAATATTAGTAAAATTTATTTAAATGATCAAATCCAATTATTATGTATTTAAATATATTAATTTCGTGTAAGAATAAATTACTTTTGTCTTCGAAAAAAGTTTAATCGGAAGGGATATTGCATAATACATACATGGATCGGGATTCGAGCTTCAGACACCCTATTTATTTATATTAAAAGATGAATTGAATTTTTATTCATTTAACTATTTGACCAAAATAAATAAATTACATTTACATTAAAAATTAGTTTTTATGTAAGTTAGACTTAAGCATTGACAATATTGCATTAAAAACGATAGTTGTTTTTTTATGTACGAAGAAAAGAAGGAATTGACACTAAACTATTGTTAATTTGCATGTTTAATGTGTTTGATTGCATTTTCTTTTTGTTGCAGAGGTGGTGTCCATTCATTTATCTTCATTGTTTTCATAAACATACCGGCTTCTAAAGAATTGTACAAAGTTATGTGAAAAATTGCTTTCTCCACTTCGGAATGTGTTATGAAACACTTGAAAATTACACATTATCTTTAATAATAGTTAAATACCGTTCGCTCAAAAAGAAAAATTAAACATTGAACGGCAGCTCCAAAAGAAAATGTGTACTTTTCAAATGTTTCATAACAATTTACGAAGTGGAAAAAACAATTTTCAATTCTGTGAGCATTTCAGGGCCAATTGGGCTCAGTTTAACAAAAAGCCCAGAATATTTAAGTCGTTTCAAGGAGGAATCTATTTGTCATTCCTCACCTGGTTACCTATACCCCCACCCTCAATTTTCATTTATTCTTGGAATGTTATAACAATATATATTAAATTTGAATAATTCATATAAACCCTTTTAAACTCTCCAAAATTCTATTCTAATACAATTTTTTAGTTCATCCAAATGAGGAGGGTTTTATATTTTTAAGAAAAATAAGCCCCCTAAGTCTCTCCTCCAAATGTCCTCTATTTCTTCCACTTACTCCTTCCTTTTTTATCAAACCCTCCCCTCTCTTCCCCTCCCAACTCACAAACGAAGCCTAAGCGAAATTTGAATATAATATGAGACATTTCTAGAGTTATGTAAAATAATTTATTCCAAACATCTTAAAACTTTTAAAGCTCCAAATGTTTTAAAAGTTTGAATATTTTAGGTATTTTTTAAGGTAAATGCTAACTTGTTAAAGGCCAAAAGCAATACATATTAAAACTTTCCCAAAATGGATAAGGTACGTCTAAAAGGATAAAAAAAATACATACAAAACAAATATTACTTTAACAAATAAGTAAAAGGATAAGCTAGGCGTTTAGCCAAGTAAGTAAAAGTGCAACTTTAACAAATATTATAATCGAGACACGCTAACGGGTTGGACTACAAAGAACGAAGCTTAAATGATGAAAAGGATTATATGTCCTCAACCACCACCAAAAATAAAGCTTGATATGATCAAGAAACTATTATAGAGACAAAAGTTTATAACAAAAAATTCTATAATTGCGCTCCTTCCACAAGTAACCTGAAGACCAAAATAAACATCCTTTCAGAAAGCATGAGAGCCACCAAATTGAAATGCATGCTCAACAACACCAGTTGGGTTGGCGGTTGAAAATAAGATGCCAAATGTTACTAAAAAAATTGTACCTAACGAAAAGATGATCAATTGACTTCTCCTTCCTGAATCCTCTTGAACGAGTCGTCGATCTTGGAAGTGCCACTCCTCAATGAAGCAAACCATCCTTCGTTGGTATCCTTCTCTTTAAAAATTCTCCAAGTGAATAACGACACTTTCAAAGGAACAACTTTGTTCCAAATAATGTCTTAATGAAAGTCATGCCGAGGCTGCTCATACTGAGATAGAATGTGATAAACATCTTTGACAATGTACCCGTCAATAAGATTAATCGAAATGAACATTAATAAAAGTTGCTAAATTAATAAATAAGTTATATGTTGATTGAATGTTTGTTATGGTTTTTTTCTCCTACGTTACTCCTCGATAAATTGAAGGTAATTTACCCCTATATCAAAGAGAAAATTCATTTTCTTCATCTTATTCTTACAAATTCATCTACTAATTAACACAAAATACACATATTACTAAAAAAAAAAAAAACTAATCCAGAGATCTACTGTGTCCTACATTTATTAGGAATCCAAGCTATCGAAGGTACATATCAGACAAGTAAGGAATTACATTGCCACATCAGCGAATGCAACTCCTATATAGAGATATCTTGTCATATCACATATGGGATGCATCATGGACCAATATTCATTAACTTTGAGATTCGAATGTTTATACTTCCACTGAAATACTAGAGCTACCATTGCTTTGTCAACGTCTAAATATCTACTTGATAACAAACTATTTAGAAAATATTCGTAAATCCATCACTTTACATAATTAAAAAAATTTAGAAAAATAATACTTGCCAAAAATGGTACACCGTTTTAGGGGGAGCATGTACACCCTAATAGAGAAGTCAAACATATGATCATGACAATGCCTCTTAAATAAGTCCCAAAGCCACTCTACCCTAAAAAGGGCACATTTGGCCTTCCCCTTAATTTTCCTAGATTCCTCAATACTCACCCTAATATTTCCCTAATTGAAACTTGAAAGACAAAGTATGTTCACAACATCATCATGTTTAATCACCATTTCATCAAAGTATGCTGTAAAATGATGATGTCTCAAAGTGTCATCTCTCCATAAATATTGATACGAGATAATTGTTGGTCAACTTTAAATTGCCTCTCTAAATTGCGTCGAAGCTAGTACCTTAATTACCTTCCACCAAACCCTGTATTAATGAAGGTAGATGTGAATGTGTAAATTTAATTAATTTTTTACCATGAGCCACCAAGGATGCTCCAGCATAATTTTCAAACAAATATTTATTATCTAAATAAAACAATTAAATAAATAAAACTAATAAAAACCCATTACTCACCTATCCACACCACACTTTTGGAGCGATATGAACCCCATACATCTTCAGAACATGCATATCATATGGTCCTCTATAAGAATGATGTTCAACCTCCTGTTGCTCATGATATACACGCTCTTCCTCTTGATGAACAAGGTCATCGTTTTGTATATCTAGCCGACGATCATGTTGGACATCTCTGCATCCGAGGAGCACTATCCTACTGTCTCATCATCTACATTCATCTATCATTGAAAAAATTAAATAAATATGAAAACACAAATTTTAGTTTACCGATTCATAATTTGGAGTCGGAAAATTAATTTGGAGGGAGTTTATTGAGTCCAAATTATGAAACAGAGAACTAGAATATGAATTATTTAGATAATAAATTTTCCAGAGGCTCATCATGAACAAATAAATATGAATTAAGTTTTCCGGTTCAAAAAACGTGTTCCAATAAACTTACTCAAAGTTTTCCAGAAAAATGATTCTTCCGACATATTTATGCTCAATAAACTTGGACGTAAAATGGAGAAAAGTGTAAAGAAAAAAAGATACTTTTTGTGGGATTAGGGGGTAATTATAGAGGTATGAGGTAAATTTTTCCTAATTGCCTTTCCTCATAAATTGGAACTTTCAGAGCCTTCATTAACATGTAGGTATTCTAAATAAGTAGCCCTACAGCTTAGGGTGGGTACATCATACATGAGATTTGCTTAAATGTGATGGACGAATGGAGCAAAACCTAAAACTACCAAACATGCAATGAAAGGTATAATACAAAGTCCTCTACTTTCTATCCAAATAAGAATTTACAACGACCAAAATATCAATTGTTTAGTTGCAAAACAATTGTTTATGCAAAGATGTTTCAGGAGTGGAAAGGGACAAAACTAAAAACAAAGTTGATACTTTAATTTCAACACAATTGTTGTTGCACAGTTAGGACAAACGAAATTGGGAAAAATAAATAGCTAGACCAAGGCAGCTCAAATTAATATTAAAACACCAACATCCATTGTGAAAAATAATTAGCTAGCCTCCAGTCCAAGATAGCATAGCAACCAGTTGCAACAAAAATACATATAATAATCAACCATAAAATTAAACAAGTAGCCTCCAAACCCAACTCTTGAGGACCATTTCAGCATATATAACCAACCTTATTGTGCATCTTTTATCTGATGTTATATAAAAATTACATACAGCATAGCATATAATTAAACTAATTAATAAACGCTCGTGTTCGACATGTGGACCATCCTGTCCTTCATCACGTTCGTTGGCACCCACCTACTGATGGTTATATCAAATTCAATGTGGATGGTTCCTCCTTTGGCAACCCAGGTAATGCAGGTTTTGGCGGCCTCTTGACAGTGGCGGAGCCACGTAGTGACGGATCCAGAAATCTCAGTTGGTGGGGCCAATATTTTCTACCATAATTTTTTTATATAAACAAACACATCAACATATGAGTGATAAAAAATAATAACATAAGGGTCTTGTTAACTAGTGCCCTCAAGACACTGGTTAATGAATTAAAAGAAGAAAAAAAAGTCAAATTTTGTATTAAAAAGAACACTTTTTTAACTTTCAAAAAGTAGAATACACAATTTTCAAGCGGGGCACATTATAACATTTCTCATAACATAATTATTACAAAGCAAAAATTTAGACTAAGAACGATATCTAAAAAATTAAAAATGTTTAATATCTATGAATTTTAATTATCAACGTCATTTATATTTTAAAATTATTATATAATTTTTTTTATTTTCAGCACCATCAAATAAATACATGTTTGTACGTGACTATCACAAATAATATTTTCAATATTTTTTATGTGGGGTGAATACTTAATTTTTAATAGAACTTAAATAAAATTATTGAATACTTTGCAACAAAATATTTAAGTGAGTGGGGCACTTGCCCCCAATATGATGCACTTAGATCTGTGCTTGCACGTGAGGGCTGGGGATGGGCATGGTCATCCCATTAATTAATGGAAACTACTATATTACCCTTGCATTAACATGAAAATTACAATCATGCCACCCTCATTTTTTTCCCCTGAAACGCGTAAACTTCTTCTTCTCTCTGCTTTCCTCCATTCCATTCATCACCTACAGCTCACGCCACGACGATACCGACGCCCCCATCTCCATCAAATCCCATGTATATCAGTATATGTATATGACTCACTTATTTTAAACAATTTGTCAAAATGTTTCTCTTTATCCTTAAAAGGTTTATAACGTGAATAACATCAGAGTATTTATGATGCAGTGTGGAGTTTAACCATCATTTTTGGGGTAAACTAGTGGTAAAGGTTTTTGTTGTTCATAGTGTAGCCTGTTTACTCATTAATGCCACCTTTGTTGTTCATAGTGTAGCCTGTAAGAATAAATTGAAATTTGAGAACTTGAAACTATAGTGATTTATTTGAAACTGTTTTATTAAACCATATAAATTGGTTAAAAGTGCTTCTTTAAGAGTCTTAGCACTATAATTATGAAAGTCTTAGTACTTCATTAACATAGTATCTTCATCGGAACCTGAACCCAATAATTGGAGAAAACGAGCACCATCCTTCAAAGCTTGATAGAGTAAACCCGGATCACTTTGAGAATTCTTTAGAACGTGACCTTGAAAAATGTATTCTAATTTGGTAATATCCACCAAATCAAACAGATGCAATACGAAAAACGTATCTAAAATGAGGTCCTTTTCAAACGCAATTAGAAAATTATCCTTTGTCCGACATCGATGTTTGAGGTAGGAACAATATTACATCAACACTCATTTGAGTTTATTTTAATAGCGGCCATCCCAAACTTTTTTGTCTGGCTCCGCCACTGCCTCTTGAGACACTCAAATGAGATTTAGATTCATGGTTTTTCTGGTTCTTGTGGTACAACATCTAATATGTTTGCTGAACTCTCAGCCATTTGGCGAGGCCTTCGGCTGGCATGGGACCTTGGTCATAGGTTTATTATTTTGGAATCTGACTCTAAAGCGGCTATGGATTTGATTGAAGATGTTCATAACTCTTATTTTCATCCTCATGGAACTATTCTTTTCTCATTAGGAAGCTCTCCTCTCGCCTTGGACAATCCCCTTTGCCCATACCTTGAAGGAAGGCAATGAGTGTGCTCATTGGCTAGCTAAGTTTGGGGCTACACATGTTGACCCGTTGACTACATGGACTTCTCCCCCACAACATCTAGTTCTCACTCTTTTTGCCGACTCCTCTGGAGTCTTTAGGCAACGAGTTGATTAATTTGCTTGTCTTTCTTTTTCCTATTGATAAAAAAAACTAATTAACAAATAAACACACATAAACATAATATATAGGGTAAATACTCGTATAATATATTAATATGTACGGTTTTTTTGTGAGTAATATTGTGTACAGTTCTTCCTAAAAAATGCACGGGTCTGAACATAGATAATTACATGAAAACTAACTAACTAATTAATTTGACTCGGTGGTTAATGAGCTTAATTAAAAACGATTTGTTCAAGAGAACACGAATTTGATTTCCAACGAAACAATTTTTTGCCAGACTTTATCTACTTTCCGACCAAACTCCGAATTACCAACGGACGGCTAACACCAAACAAAAATTACATGAAAACTAAGCGACTATTTTGAAACAAAAAGTAAGATAAATAATTCTTTAAAACTTTTAAAAATCAATGGATCAAACAAAAACTAAATTAGATAAATAATCAAATTAAAATTAGTAAAATTTAAACAACTAATAAAAATTATTAAAAAAAAACCAAGAAAAATAAATAAGGAAATAAAAAGGAATTTTATTCAATTTTTTTAGATAAGCAGTTTTTTTTTGACAAGATAAATACAGGTTGGTTGAAGAAAGTACAAAGAATACTCAAACCCATTATTAAATAGTGTACAAATTTAATGGATTAAATACAATAAATGAGATTTCCCCACCAATTTGAATAATGTAACCCAATTTATCTTTCCACTATATTTATGAACCATCCAAAAAAGAATTTTGATTTGAGACACCACAGTTGATTAAGTCTTCAACTTCTTTAAATAAACATGTGTTTCTCATCTCCCAAACACTCCATAACACATAGGGGTGTTCGCGGTGTGATTTGGTTTTGTTTTGAGGCTATAAGTCATCTGAACCGCAAGATAAAAAAACATGCGGTTTGGTTTTGCTCCGTTAACTTTTAAAATAAAATCCAAACCAAACCAAACCAATGCGGTTTAGGTTGGATCGGTTGGTGCGGTTTTTTTTGAGACAATAATTTTTTGTTTTCAACATTAAAATCGAGTTAAAAAGATAAAACACAACATATTTACAACAATGTTTTTAATTTCATTTCACATTACAATTTCATTTTCACCAAACAACATAAACCAAATTAAAAACGTGGACACAAAGTAATTCTATTATGTAAGAAATCTAAAAGATTAAGATTTTATCATTCTTTAAAAGTTCAAGTAGCACATAATTACATTTTTGAAATAATAAACAAAGAAGAAACTTAACAAGAGAAAAAATATGTCATTTTATAAAAGTTTCCATTGAGTTTCTATGAGTATTGGTCTAGTTGATATAAATTTAATTAAAGTTTTTCTTATGTTGCGGTTTGGTTTGGTTTGGTTTGGTTTGTAAAATGAAAACTGCATACCAAACCAAACCATGCGGTTGAGTAGAAAAGTGATCCGAATACATCCAAACCAAATGCGGTTTTAGTTTATATTAATTCGATTTGCGGTTTTTCTATTGGATTGATTCGGTTTTGAACACCCCTAATAACACAACAATCCTAATCAGGTAACACACCCTCTTTGAATTCTTGCATTTGAACAAAGAGTCAAAGTGAAGAAAATATTGCCGAATGTCATTGTGATTACCTACGCCACCCGATCCATTTGCACACTTCACACCAGACTAAGAAAGAAAATGGCCATGATAGGAATGTATGATTTATCTCTTCCTTCTTACAAAATCAGAAAACACAAGAAGCACCAAAGATAGGATTGATAATAATTATACCTCTGAGTTTTATTCAGTGGCAGAGGTATCATTTTTACGAGGGACCGAATAAAAAGAAAATTAAGTTGATATCAACAGATTGAGTCAAGCGTGAGAGACTAAACTCTTTTAATATAGTGAATCATAATTCGAATCTCAATTTAAAGAGATATCTATGTTTAACGTTTGACACATATCCAATGTGATTACTTGGAGGGAACTTATGGTAAACAAAAATAGAAAAATATGTATTAAAGTTAACCAATAAACAAAAAAAACACAATAATGTTTGCTTATATAAAAATTAAATTTAAGAAGCAATAAAGGAAATAAAAATTGAAAATGGTTTTTATTTTTATTTTTAATTGAGCTTGATAAAACTTCAAGGAGTCCTTGACCAAAAAAAAAAACTTCAAGGAGCCAATTTCATGTATAATTGGTTTGACACTAAAATAATTAACCTATTTGCAGAAATTACCATCATCTGTTTTATTTGAGAGACTTTTATTCACACTCAGCAATACTTGAATGAGATGATAAGAAATCTCTTTCAGCTTAACCAGAAGTCCTAGTTCGAATCCAACCATTAGGAATACAACTCATGCGGTCCTTTCAATTCACAATTGTATCGTTGAAAAGTTGTCTCACTAATTGATAAACTTGCACTAAAACAAGATAAATCAGTGTCCTTTTCTTGTTATATAATCTAGTTGGGCCAATAAATTTGTTTGGAATGCTAAATATAAAATATACTTATTGATTCAAAAATAAAATTTATTGATTCAAAAATAAAATTTAGGTAGAGTACTTAAGGGGCTGCAAATTTGGGTAGAGTACTTAAGGGGCTGCCGACCACATCGTTGTTAAAGGCTCCACCCCTGCTTATATCCTAAAAATAAAGTCAAACAAGCTTATAAAATTACATGTTAATTAAACTATTTTTATATAGATTTTAGATTGATCCTAGATCTTCATCAATATAATTAAGTTTGACCACAATGTTTGAAAGATACGTGAATCAAGTAAACCACAGAAGTCACTAGATATGTCACTATCCTCAACGATTATTAGCTTATTAGTCAACTTTGTGTAGTTGGATGGACCAAATCAATGTTACTATTCCTAAACAATAACATGTGTAGTGTATAGATCTGCCAATTCAATGCAGCTAGGAAGAAGTCAGCAAAACAATGAATATATATGCCAAAAATGGTTTCTTGGCCTTATCTCTCTTTCCACATCCTTGTCATTGATCTGGAAGGGATTAATTTAAAGCATTTTTACAAGCATTTTTTTGTTGTTGAGAGAAACAAGCATTTTTTTTTATTAAGCATTGTTTGGAAATCACATTTCGAAGTATTTTTAGTTTTTAAGCAAATAGAAGCACCCTACCACATATGCCAGCATAAATGTGATCGTGAACATTTATTAAAAAAAAAAGTGATGGTGACCAAGAGGAAGCTATTTTTAGCAAAAGAGAAAACTATTTTTACGTTATTGATTCGGTCTATTCTCATCAGTTACTTGTTACAAGCACAAGCCCCCACTTTTGAATGACATTAATTCAATAGAAAGCTGTGATGCTACTAAATTAAGTAAATAAATTGAAAACTTAAATATGAAAATGTTGGATCATGATATCATGTTGTGATTTTGAGTGGTATTTCAAAAGTATGAAATTTATCTTAATCTTAATTTAGTAAATGAGTTTATATGGCATTATATGATGAGTTGGTAAATCACATCTTGATCTAAGGATCCACAGTCAGAAATCGACGGCAGAGAGGATCCAACTACGAGAAGAGAAGGAACTTATGTGATAAGATAGATCTTATTCAAAAAAAAAAAGATTAAGTAATTTCCGTTTTATTATATTACATTTTTTTGACAATTTTTTTTTTTTATATTACAAGTTTTGCGCATAATTGATTTTACAAATATTTGCTTATTTTCCTTCAAATTTTTTTTGCTTATTTAAATATTATTTTCAAAAAACAGTTTTTGGATTTGAGAAGTTTTACCCAAAATTCATAGTTTTGACTAGTTTGAATTTTGACTAAAGCACTTTGAAGTCTTATATTTGGAAAGGGATCCTTTCCGCGGTATAAAGATTGTGCGGGCCTTTGCTTTCATTTTTATACTACATGTGGGTTTGAGAGAATTAAAAATTGACGATATACATTAGACACTCCCGTAAAAATTCTACCAGAGAGGATTCACAACCCTTGTCTTGTAGGATCCATCGACGACTACATGATTAATTCTAAACTTGGTTATATATATATATGATCACCGTTAACTACTACGAACTACATTATCAACTTTTTGGTTTGTTACTATGTTATAGATACAAAGTTTCCATTGTCGTTTAACTATGATTATTTTCTATCGGATAACATGTGAAACACACAACGAGTTCTTCCCTCCAAATCAAATTTTCTTCATAAGTAAACATTGAAAATTCAACCCTAACCACTTGCGTAAAGGGCTCAAATCTATTATCAGTTAAAGAAGTTTAACTAATTAGCAAATTTTATTTTAGTTAAACAGTCATAATTTTTAGAGTCTATTATAGGTTGTTCCTCTACAAATTCTTTTTCAGTTTAGATGGATCTCTAGGGGTGAGAATAGGCCAGACCAGGCTTTGATAGGCTTGAGTCTGGCCTACGAAAAATTTTACAAGCCTGAGCCTAACCTATGGCCTATCATAGGCTTTTTTTCTTGGCCTGGCCTGACCTATTTAAAAGTCTGGATTGGCCTGAAAGCCTACTTACAAGCCTACTTTACATTAAGGTCATCAAATAGTTCATTTGGCCTACTAAAGGCTAAACAGGCCTTAAAGCCTATTTTACTACAAGTAAATTTTAACTAGATTAAAGCCTACTTAAAAGCCAATAACAACAAAGCCTATCAAGGGACTAATAGATAGAGAAAAAGATGTTTATATTTTTAATGTATGCAATTATTTTAATATAAAAAAAATACATTTGCTAATAAATAAGTATTAATAGGCCGGCCTATTAGGCTTAACATACTTTTTTGGAAGCCTAAGCCTAGCCTAATTAACTAAATAGGCTTTCTAAAAAGCCTAAGCCTAGCCCTATCTACTAAAAAGGCCAGGCCAGACCAGACCAAAACAGGTCAGGCCGTAGGCCGGCTTGGTCTGTTCTGAACCCTATGGATCTCATCAATTTTTGCAAGTGGCCACCACAAATATAAATATTATAAGATAGAATTAGACATGGCAACGAGGCGGATCGAGGGCGGGTTTGAGTATCGTCGTCCAGCCCCCGTCCCCAAACTATATCGGGAGTAAAAATTGAACACCCAACCCCGCCCCCACCTGCGAAAACTTTTTTTTATAAAATATTTAAAAAATGCATATTTTTTCATAGCAACAAAAACACAATAATTATATTAATAATTATTTATCTAATAAACTTTTTTTCAAAAGAGCAAAATAATTATAATAAATATGTTTCTAAAGAGTAATAATATATTAAAATAGGTTGGTGCTTA
>Ga0315915_1007042_pt1 | contig 13569 bp, 10 predicted proteins | sample MpolbnodulesMG_FD_207738 | JGI IMG/M metagenome (GOLD analysis project Ga0315915, IMG submission 207738) | Medicago polymorpha root nodule microbial communities from Los Angeles, California, United States - branched nodules | ecosystem: Host-associated > Plants > Roots > Nodule | place: USA... | reverse complement strand
CTTTATTTTTGGCATCTAGATCCCTGTGAGTTCGGAAATCACTTGCTAAAGACTTGTGCTTTAAGTGAAGTTCACTTAATGCCAATCTCAAGTTTTTACTTTCGACCTCAAGATCATTGGATAACATCTGCCCACATGAAACTATAAACAGCCAATGTAGTCAAGTAAGCTTAGAGACTGCTCTGAAAGAATAAGCCCAACATGTGATAATCGTATTATAAATAAACACTTATAGCTTACCATCTCCTCTAAGCTTTTTCAGTAATACAGTATGAAATCCATCTTTTAGACACTGAAAGTTATTAATAGATGTCACTATATTGCTCAAAATGCTTTTAGCTTTTTCAGCAGTAATTTCTCTATGTTGTTCCATCTCGTTGGCAAAGTGACAAGAGGATGAACTTTCAGTTGCACCAGTTTGCAAGAGTCGGCTAAGAAAAACATCTTGAACAGTAGACGAACTACCATCTGGTAAGAAGATCAAAGAATTCCCATTAGCTAATATACTTCCCCAAAATATAAACAATTAATGCCGTCTTAATGTAATATCAAACTTTTTAATAATTTAATGAATTAAACATAGAAACTGTAACCCCCAGAAAGATAGGTGCCATAGCATGCAACATTGAAAGTATTTCAAACTTCAAGGGGCGTCTGAGTAAAATGCAGTATTAAAGGTTGAATTCAGAATTATGAAGCATAACTAAAATATAAACTACAGAACAAACATCTAAGATTCTCTGCTACATATAGAACAATCTTAAAACACGTATACTATGATACTATATTTCAAATGACAAAAAAAATACAAAAAATGAGAACTTCAGAAATTTAAATGATAAATAACTAACAGTAAACAATTATGCACCAAATAATGCACATCCTGAACACTAATTGGTTTCATAGCCAGTGAACAGCTAGAGCGGGCATAAATGATAACCTATTAACATTGAACAAATGACCGAATGCCTGTTAGACTAGTGCTTTGCTTGGTGTGAAAGGAAATGTTATTTTAGACGTAATCATGGAATCAAAGGAATAGTGTGTATTTCTATTCAAGCATGTATGACATAAAACATGCATGTCACATTGCCGCTCTAAAATCTCATTACAACCATCAAAGCCTTTTCCCAATAGTTGGGTCAACTTCATAGATAAACAATGTCAACTGTTCTATCATAAAGCATGTTTGGTCACAACTATTTAAATTTAAACCCTTCTTAGTTGACCTATAATTTTCTTAGGTCTCCCTCTACCCCAAACCACTTGCAAGTACCTCCACAAAACTTCACATATCCAAAATCACCTAAGGCAAGGCTACTGTTTTCTACGGTAGGTGTTGTCCCAACTCTCTAATCTCGTCATGTTTGGTGTCCACTCATCCATCATAAGTAAAATATTCCCATTTACATATATTTATTTGCTTGAATAAAGGCAATAATATCAACTCTTCTTTTTTCCAACGCATTACACAATACCTCTCTAAGCAAGCACCCTAACATGCGACTTTTACAAATGTATAGAAATCACGTGTAAATCTTCTGTTCCTATCTCTCCACAAGTCCTCATAGAAAGAATATAATGTCCATTGTCAACCCATCTAGCCTAGCACCAAATTATTTTTCTTTATTATGGTTCTTTTGTTTAATCTTCGCCCAATTGCCACCATCAATAGCTTAATAGTATGAATCCTAAGCTTAATCCCCTTATACTCTAAAATATCAATCTTCCAAAAAGATTGAGCTGAGATTCCAATTTTTTTTCAATATGCCCTTGTAATTTTATTAAAAAAAAGGTACAACTCTAGTAATATTAATATGAAAAATGCATATTCATATATGTACATGCACACACAAACATGGGAAAAAATCAAACAATCGAGCTTTTCGTTTCAAATTAAAGAGCATTTATTTTTTTTAAGCCAGTAAGAATCTATTCCCTATTAATTGAAAAAATAAACCAAACTAAAATTCTTTCGATGTCATTCAATATCCGATTCTTGTTCTAGTTTATGAATTCTTATTTTCTTCAATATCATAAGAAACTGTACTTTATTACAAAGAATTTAGGGAAGAAACCCAACTACAAGGATAAAATTCCACGGAACTTTGACGGTCCTGACCTCCCTGTGCCTAAAGGCCCTAATTCTCTCATCTCAAATGACAAAAACACCCTCTTTTTCAATCCCTCCTCTTATTTATAGGCAACTTGCTTAATTTCTCTTAATTTTCTCCCCAACTTGGCCACCAACTAGCTAGGACTTATCACAGTGCAATTGCATTCGTCTCACCAAATGCAACCTTTGTGTTTGGAATTGGGATGTTATGGTTAACGGAATGGAATCAAATGGAACATAAAGGAATGAAAAGATGGTTCCATTGTTTAGATATTCTTATAATAATGTAACAGGAAGGAAAGTTGGTTCCATCAGACTCCCCATATTCAAGACGAAGAAAAAAGGGTATTGGATGAAGTGTAATAAAATGAATACCTTTCAATCAAGTTCCATTAATTCCATTCCAGCCAAATTTGAACAGTTTGAACAATAGAACCTAGAACTACCCAATTCCATTTAACGAACTTCCATCTTTTTAACAAATCACAATTTAAGCATTAACAAACTAAGGTTAGACTTAGCTTTAAGGAGTAAAGCAAGTAAATCAAGCAACTTGTGTCGGTGGTTAGCAGGAGATTAGATTACAAGCACCTGTGACTAATGAAAGACTGGATTGAAAGCCAAAGCCCAAAGGTATGATATAAATAGTGCCAACAAAAAATGATTTCTTGAAATGAAAAAAGAACCGTGCCGGACAATGTTCTTAACTTTGATATAAACAAATTAGTGGTCATAGAAAAATGTTGCCCAGGCCAAGAGCTGGGTTCTAGCAAAAAAAATGAGCAAACTTGGTGAATAAATTCAATTTCAATTTTATGATCATTGAAAGAAACATCAGATTATCCATATGTACACTCGTCCAAATATAAATGAGAAGGACTTCAATCAAAGCTCTAAATCTAATCCTAAGAGGAATTAGACTTCCTATTAATAGTAATACCAAACAAAGGATGGTGCAGTAAAATCAAAGAAACAACATTTAATCATTCTTCATTAAATACTAACCTAATAACCTAATAAGACCTGAATAGAGTAAACTTGAAGTCCCAAATGAAACCCTAATAAGCACAACAAAAATTACCTAATGAAAATTAAACATCATGGCCTTCTAAACTTTCAAATAGCCAAGTTGTTGACCTCATTAAGGTTCCAACAGGATCTCTACAAGACATAAGGGAAATTGAGAGCTGCAATTAAGCAACTGGCTTTTGCACCCTGGAAAAGATCATTTTAAAGGAAAATGCCAATAGAGAAGTTTGTGGCTGAATTGAATGAACAGAAATGTGCTGAAATTGAAGAATGATCAGTCACACAGCTTCAATAGAATCGAGAACCAAAGTAGCCAGAGAATAGCTAGAGATTCTCAGGCATTAAATGGCTGGTTTCTGCGAAGCTAGTGTAGGATCCATCACTCTAATTTTTTTATGCTAAAAAAGCAAGATTAATGCATGCATAAAAGATGCATGTTGTCCAGTGGAATAAATAAAGATTCCAAAATTGTAGTTTATATCATTTTTATTCTTACTGACATAAATTCAAATTGCAGGGCACATAAAATTGAAACTTGTAAGTAACACTTTATGAAGGACCACAATTAAGATCCTGAGAGGTAAAGTATATAATACAAACTAGCATTTGCATTGATAATCTACACCCAACACTGAAATTTCTGTAAAATAATTCTGACAAATGAACTCGTTAGCAAACAATGTCCCTCAAATTATATAATCCGACAACATTAAATTAAACTTTCAATCCATCCCATCAAAGAAAAAACAAACAAGGCTCAAATGTCAGTGAAACACAGAAAATACATTGTGTCAATAGATGAAATTAAATATAAAAAAAAAAAAATTAAATCACATATTCTTGCAAGTTGCAACAAAATAAAGAAAGAAATTAAAGGCCATGAGAAAACAATCCTTACCATCTGTGCTTGATGCAAATCTGGAATCTACTTTGCGGCTAGACTCCCTTATATGTTCAGAACATGACTCTAAATCGTTAACCAGCTACAATCAGAAGATGAACAATAATCAGTATGCTATAGTGATATAAATCAATAAGAAAAGTAAAAAGTAATCTAATCATATAATATTACAGATGGTAGCAAAAATGAAATTGAACCATTACCTGTTCCCAAGACTTCTTGACCACTGCTAAAGTAGAATCATATGACTGTTGCTTCTCCTTCAGTTGAGAAAATTTATTCTCAAGAGCTGCATATTCTAACTTCTGAGTCTCCAATTTCTGTGTAAGCTTTTGGTTTTGATACTGAAGTACAGCAATATCAAGCTACAACATAAGAAAAAAATGCATAAGTTCAAATACTAACAGTGGACACTTCTTATTAGATTTGTAAATGAAATCCATATGATGCATTAAATACATGATGTATATTGACCTTTATTACCATTTGAATGAAATAACACATGGTAAAAATCTTTCACAAGATTTGGAATATTAAATATTTACACATAGTAAAAATCTTTTACAAGATCTTTAGGAAGGAATAAAACTAAATCAGCGTCATCCTACATAAACAAACTTTCACTCTTGTTGATTTTCGAGTTATTCAGCAGTGTTCATAGCTAAGCAAGGAATTGAATGATTTAAGAATGTACAAGTACTATCTCCGAAATCAAGAGTAAACAGATCAATCGTCCCATTCAAAGTCGTTTGCATCCTCAACCCCTAGGTCAGAAAATCGAATGGTCGGAACCAGAAAAGGGTTTTTAGGGTCTACTATGCAGATTACAAGGGGAGTTTTGGTAAACTTGCACCATGATAAACATCAAACAAGTCTGACCTCACAAGGCAGATCAAATACATAGATCACTAGAAACCATTGGTCTAGTTGAGACCGAGAACAATTAAAATCAAACCAGTTTTCACAATAAAAATTGATTAAAAAACCTTTGACTTCGGTAAATAACAAAGAACTAGCAACAAAATTAAAACTTCAGCATAACTTAACGACAAAATTAACTTTCAGCATAATACAAAATCCTATGAGCAGCAAAATGCAGTAAGTTTCCACTTAATCATTATACATAATGCTACCTCTATCAAGTAAAATTCAAGAAACAATCAACAATTAAAACTTCAAAAGAATCAAAATTTAAAAACTGATCAACAACAATTGGATTAAAAACTTCAATTAAAACTTTAAAAGCATCACAAATTAAAAAATAAAATAAAATCAGACACAATTAACATTCACCATATAATTTTACAGATATAATTTTCCACTTGATCATCATACATAATCAACAATTAAAATTCAACCAACAATCAACAATTAAAACTTCAATCAAACAATTAACCACAGAATGGATTAAAATACTGAAAAAATAAAATCATACACGTTAGCAGTAGAATTCAGAATTTAATTTCATAGATACAAATTTCCATTTAATCATTATACATAATCCAATATCAATCTAACAATTAAATAAAACTTCAATTAAAACTTCAATTAAAGCTTCAATTAAAAATTTGTATACCTTTTTGTCCTCAGAAACTGGCAAGAAGGGTAGCTTCTTAGCAGTAGCAGGTGTAGGTGACAAGGAGCTAAATCTCCGTTTTCTATCATGTTCACCCATACTCCCCATTGAAACCTCACAATCCCAAACCCTAGAAATCACTATCTTCACTCATTTTCACAAAACCTTCAAAATCTTCAATCAGAACTTCACCAATTATCAACAACCGCAATCAAAAACCTCAATTCTAATACAAAATCCTAATTCACCAATTCCAAAAACCCTAATTCAAATCAATCCTAACAAAACCCAAAACACTGAAAAATTTACAAAGAAACTACTCAAAATTCACCAATTATCAATAAACACAATCAGAAACTTCAATTCAACTACAAAACCCTAATTCACCAATTCCAAAAACACTAATTCAAACCAAAAACACTGAAAAAAAAATTAAAATAAAAACCACAAACTAATTCACTTCACTTTTTTTTCTGAATCTTTGAACTAGTTTGAAAATTTGTTGCAAAAATTGAAAGCTAGGGTTTCGATTTTCTCTCTGTGTGTGAATGTTTTCGATTTCTCTCTCTAGAAACTCTCTCTCTAAAAATTCTTTGCATATTCTTAGTTTTCTGAAGAATGAAAGAAACACACGAAGTGGGAGAGAAAGTTGATGTTTTGTATTTTTCTTTTTCGAAGAATGGTAAAAGCGTAATTATAAAAGTTTCGGAGGGTATTTTATACGAAATTAGATTAGATGTATTTACAACTACATGTGTTCAGGTGCACTCAGAAGATAAGAACCATTTGATCATGATCTGACGGTGATATTTTAAGATAGTTTTCTGTTATTCTTTAATGTAAAATTCTGATGTTAAATTATAAATCGTTCGATCAAGATTGGACGGTTAAAAGTTTCTTGTCTTTATGTGGTTACTGATGTATGACTGCACTTGAACATTGTCTGTTTTAGTAGATGAGTTGAATTCACGCGTGTGAAGTGGAATGCATGTATGGATCGCGTGAATGAACTAATCGGTGGTGGCCTGTTTGGGATATTTTATTTTTTATGGAAATTTATTTATTTTGGTCAAAAATTAGATTTTTATTTTATAGAAATTAAAATTATATGGTAAAATGCAGGGGTGGCAAATTGATCCACCAAATCTATATTCATCCAATCCTTACACCGTAAAATCTATCAAACCCATACATCAAACAAAAATTTTGTTAACGGATTGGTTTGGATCCATGATTTGATTCATCCTCCTTATTTTAAAAATCCAATGGATTATCTTTTTAAATCAAACAAATTCATTGGATCATTTTAAATAATAATAATAACGAAGGAAAAATATTATGTATTTAATATATTATTAATATTTAATATTATTTTAATATTGACGCAGGTCAACGCACAGTCAGTCAACATCGAAGCACCACCGTGCGCCGCCGTAAACTTGCTGGAGCTCCGACCAATCGTCTCGTGATTCACCGGAGGACCAATACGTGGTCAACAGTGGTCAATAGTAGTTGTGGTCGGTCAACGGTTATGCACCACCACCTATTATTATATATTTAAAAAATAATAATTGACTGAGACGTAAATCTAGTTTGCGCTTGATAAAAAAATATGTTTTGCGCTTAGATATAAATAAACATACTGTTACTTTTTTCACCTTATGTCATTCTTACGCACCTGCAAAATTGACAAAAAATACCCTTTGGATTATACAATCTGAAATAATATGAAAACGGGTTAGGATTGTATAATTCGAACTGTTTCCATATATATAAGAAAAATCCGCCTTATTTTACGGTTTTACATTTTCACTTTCTCTCTCTCCCTTATCCCAAAATCCGAACCACACAAATTTGTCCAAAGTTGGAGTTTTTTTCTCAAAATCATCACATTTGAAGCTTCAACGAACATTAAAGTGAAGGTTAGTACTGATTCCCTATGCATGCAAGCCAATTCGTTCCATTTTTTTAACCATGAACACGTTAGGATTTTAAAACCCGAATTAGGTTATTGTAGTTAGGATTATAAACTCGAAGCCTTTCAGTAGCATGTTTTTAACCCTATTTTGTGTATTTTTTGTTGATTGTGTGTTACCTTATTATGCATATGTTAGGTATGGATCCTGCTTAGCGCAGAAGGGGTGATGGAGAAGCTATGAATGCTTCTTTTAAGAGATAGTGTTTCAAGAGAATGCAGACGAATGGTAGATTGCCTTGGAGGCGTGGGGGTGGAAGGGCATGTCGTGCCCGTGCTGATGACGAGCCTCAGATGGACATGGAGATGGAGGTGGAGCATCAGATGGAGGATGATGCTGAGGTTGTGGAGGGGGTGGGTGATGAAGATGATGATGAGCAGCAGCAGCGGCATAGGCGTGTGTCGGAGCCAGAGTCATAGGAGCTTGATGACTATCCTGGTGGCCTACACGACACTACAGTGTTGACGAGGTACCATGTTCATGTGGCCAGGATAGCGGCTGATGGTGAGGTAAGTGTTAGCCTATATTTTCAACAGGCTATAATAAATGCAGTCAATGAAGTTTGACTTAGACTTTGAAGAGAAGTTAATATGTTCAACACACCGGTCTAGTCGAAAATATATACTTAGAAAGGATTGTTGTTTCGAAGGTCGTAGTTCGACAAACAAGAAGGAGTTGAAAGGAGTTTGGTGCCAGATAAAACCCAAGCAACAATTTCTTTTATGGGATGATATTTGAAATTCAAATCGAAAGGGGGTTCACAACCATTAATAGCAGTTAATTTCGAATGTGTTAGTTTTCTAGTATAAATATTAGTTTCCCATAAGAAAAACAGGTACAATTCAACCATACAAAAAACTTACACTCAAACTATCCACATTTAGAGAGAAACGAGTAACAAGTCAGAATGTATAAATCTGCGTACCAATTTACATTCAACCAATACAATTTATGTTTATTCCTTTAAATTCCATTGCAATTTAATTGTACTTTTCAAACAATTTACTTTACTTTCCTAAAGATAACTTCGACGAATTTGGCATTTGTCAGATTCGACGGTTATATTCATCTTTTACATAATAATATCAAGAACATTCATCATTTTCTGGAGAATAACAAACACAATAAGTCCCAAAGATTTACTAGTTGATCTTGTAAGTAATTAATTTTAGGGTTAATAGGTCTTTACCCCCCTGTAATATAAGTCATTTCCGGTTTTCCCCCTGTAAATTTTATTTATTTATTTACCCCCCTGTAAAAAAAATTGTTTTGATTTACCCCCCTAATAAGTCAAACAAAAACCAATTTTATTTTTTTTTCAAGAAATTTTCGTTTTTGTTTGGCCTATTATGGGGTATATCAAAACAAAAATATTTTACAGGGGGTAAATCAAAAAAAAATTACAGGGGGGTAAAGACCTATTAACCCTTATTTTTAAACCAGCAGTTGCTTACCAAAAATCAAGGTAAACAAATTGGCACGTCCAGTGGGACAATTTGTGCTTTTGTTTAAATTTTTGAAAATTTGTTATGTTGAAACTTGTAATCTTTGTTGTGTATGCTATTAAGAAGTAAGAAGCAACTTCCAGAAATGCGGCCTCCTTCTCAACCATCACATCCTGCGACTACATCGAGCCCAACAATTGCGTCGCAAACGTCAAATACAACGATTGATGCGCAGAATGCACAACAAATCCCACAAGGAACGCCAACTATTGGCGCAAGTTTAACGGAAACAATGGGGACAACAATTCCCGCTCATGTTTCATCAACTATTCCTTCATTGGCCTCGACTGTTGCTGCGGCGGCCTAGTCTAATGCAAGTCTTGGCGGCCAGCCGAATCAAGGTTTATGGACTTTTGATCCAATAAATCACAGGAATCATCCATATGGCATGCATTTGTCCCTTATGGTAGGCCTCCATACTAATCCATCTACTTTCTCAGAGAATTTGAACGTAATACGCCCCCAAATCTTTCGCCCTGGAGCGAGCATTCCTAGTTCAAATCCTCTACAATCATCGACCAATGCTTCCTTAGTGGCTTTGAGGCAGCAAATGAAAGATTGTAACCATGAAATGGTTAATTTGTTGACACAACAAATTGGTATAGTGTTTAATCCTTTAATTCAGGAAACCCATAATAGTTACCTAGCACTATCTAACCAAATGGGGCGAACTGCTGATTTCATTGGTGCTCCTCCTGTGCGTAATACTATAGCGCCTCATAACTAAAACCCTAGGCCTGTCGAAATACCGGTAGGTAGGCCTAATGACAGAGTTCTTGCGAATCAAGCACAAAAACTTGTTGTCAAACCATAAATACCAAGGGCGCCAGAAAGGACCCCAATATTGGTTCAAAGGAACCAAGATGCTGACCAAATAGTTAGGCAAGCCCAACAAAATAACTTAGAGGGTCGAAATAATATAGTCAACATAGTTGAAACCCTTTTGACCCAAAATGGTTTTAACTGCATATTCATTACATGTTTGACATACACTTCTTCAGAGATCACACCATTGAGAAATGCACTTTTAACATCCATCTGATATAATATAATGCCATGATTAACTGCATAGGATAGAAGTAACCCGATTGCTTCCAATCTTGCAACTGGAGCAAATGCTTCAGTATAATAAATGTCTTTTTGTTGACTGTAACCTTAAGTAACAAGTCTGGCTTTGTTTCTGACTACTTCTCCTTGTTCATTAAGCTTGTTTCTGAACACTCATTTTGTTCCAATAATGTTCTTATGCTCAGGCTTAGCTACCAAATCCCACACATCATTTCTTTGAAATTAATTGAGCTCTTCTTGCATATCTGATATCCATCCATCATCTGAAAGTGCTTCATCCACAATAGCAAGTTATAACACTGATAACAATCCCAACATAGACTCTTCTTGTCTGAAATATGATCTTGTTCTTCTGGGACTCTCTTTGTTGTCAATGATTAGATCCTCTAGATATGAAGACTTGTACTTTTGGTTTATATTGCTATTAGGTTACCAAGCTGGGGGGGAGGGGGGGTGAATAGCTTTTTGAAAAGTTTTTCAGAGTTTTTAATAAAAACCAATTTTAACAAAATTGACTATTGGAATTGTGCTCGAACAATCACAAACAATGAATCAAAAAGACAAATATACGTGCAATAAGATATAATCTTAGAATTGAGGGATTCACGATACAAATCTTATTATACAATCAAACTTTAATCAACCTTGAACAATGTACAAAATTTATAACAATTTCAAATCAAACTTATATGAACATATTATCAAATTAAAGCACAATACAAGTGAAATTGAATAATTGAATAGATGGTGCACTCAATTGATCTAAGAAAAATGTTTAAACCTAATTCAACGAATTAGACAATTTCAATGAAAACTACTTAGATCAACACTAGCAATTAACCTAACAATTATTCAATTAATTACTTGCAATAGCAAAAAGTAAAGAGGATAGGGAAGAGAGATAACAACGATATTTTTATAGTAGTTCGCTCTTTCTCTTCCTCGCTAGAGTTATGTCTACTCTTCTTGATGAAGTACACCTTCACCAAGGTCATCCACTAAGTAACAAATGTTGATTACAATGTGTTTATAAGAGTTCCTTGAAATTAATCATAATTCTTCAACCCCTATGCAAACACTCCCCCAAACTTCAAGTAACCCTTGAATTTGGTGCTCCTTGAATCTTCAGATCCTTGATTACCCATGCACCCCTTCGAACTCTTCACTCAAGCCTTCGATGCTACGTCCGGTAAATGAACTCCTTTTGACTTCAAGAACGGTTAGAAAGACCCCCGAGTCCTTTGGAGGTGGAATGAGATTATTCACTTCCTTTGAAACCTTGATTAAGCCCAATCAATCTTTTTGAGAGAACCAACTTACAATCCCTACTAACACCCTAGAGAATCTATAGACTCAGAGAACAAAGTGATTCGAAGAAAAACTGTTTAATATTGAAGAATGTATGAACAATGAGTTTTTGAGACCTAGAGAGAATAGTTGCAAATGATTCAATAGATTGGGAGTTATGAGGAGGAGAATATTATAGAGAAGGGTGATAAGACTAAATTTCCGTACAAAAACAACTGAGTGAATCAAGTTAATTACTGAGTGAATCGATTTAAACCATATAAGACAAAACATGAGAAAGTAAAATTGAGATGAAGAATGATACGAGTCAAGTGAAAAATGAAACGACTCAAAAGACCTAGAAAGTTGATTGATACGATTCATATCTTGAATGAATCGATTCAGACTAAGTCAGAGATTTTGATGAATCGATTCATGTAAAATATGATACGATTCACAACTGAATTGATTCAAAATTGTAGTGAAACGATTCATGAGAGTCAATAAGTTTGATGAATCAATTCACACTCAAAATGATACGATTAAGAGCAGGTCAGAGAGCAACATGCAACTACCTACAAACCTGCGAATCGATTCAGAAATTTTTTTGACACGATTCAACCAAAGGCAAAAAGACACAACTGAGACACATGATGCATGATTACTTGACTAGCTAGGGTGCTTTAATACAATCTAAAATCATTCAAATAAATCAACATGTTAGAAGATAAAATACATATTTTGACAAGGAACATTATAAAAAACATGGCTAGAGTCTTTCGTACTTGTAAGTATTCTTGGATTGAGAATCATCTTGAGCTTCATCAGAAGCTTCTTCATTATGAGCATCTGTAGTGGGTTTAGCTTCTGGAATTTCATCAGACTCTGGAGACTGGTCAGGTTCTGAAGAGTCTGTAATTGATTTGTATTGTGAACACCACTGATTTTATATCAATTGTTCAAACTCAAACAATTTTCTGTGTAAATCTGTTTGTTTGCAAGTCTCTTGCTTGTGTGCTTAAGCATTAGAAGTCTCTTGCAGTTGTGCTTAAGCATTGAAAGTCTCTTGCTTGTGTGCTTGAGCATAAGAAATCTCTTGCTTGTGTGCTTGAGTAATTTGAAGTCTCATACTAGTTGTAGTATTGAGCAATTGCAATTTAAGATTACATTTTAGTGAACTCTCCTTGGAAGTGCAAGGGGGACAAGACTACTTCCGGTTTGTGGAAGGAACCTGTATAATTGCTTTGTGTCTTTCTTATCTCTATCTCTCTGTTTTATCCGCTGCATTTAGATTCTGATTATCACTCCAGAAGCTGAACTTTATCTGCTTCTGAACAGTGACTTCAGTAGGAGAAAACGAAGAAAAAGCAAACACAATTCAACCCCCCTTCTTGTGTTTTTCTCACCTTCAATGACTTGTGATCTTCCTTTACTCTTGGGCATATCTGCAGCATTAAGAATTTCAGACTTATGTACCCATATCTTTATGGGTCCTTTAGGGTTAGTACTGAAAGTTTTACTCTTCTTATTTTGTGCCTTGTGCTTGAAGTTAAATGACTTCTAATCATTCAATAGTTTAGGTTTAGCACCTTTTGGTTTTGAATCCCATGAAGAACCAATTATTTTCCTCCTCTGAAACTTAGGCTTTAAGACTTCAGACTCTGAGTTCTCCAGAGCTTGAGATTTAGGTTCTGGTCTCTTCAGAATCCGAATCTTTGGAGTCTTAGATTAGGAGTTAGTCATAACCTTAGACTTAGAGTTCCTTGACTTTGAAATACTCACAATCTGAGAGCTAGAAGCTTCAGGTTCTAACTGGATTACAATCTCAGACTCAACACCTTCAGGCACAAAGTAAGTTTTCAAACCCTCCCTAACGCATTCACAACATGATATAAGATTGATTCCATTTGGTTTCCCTTCTGAAAATCCAATCCCTTTACCATTGTTCTTATATATGCTATAAATCATATAAGCTACTTTGCTTCTTTCAATACCTAGGTTGATTAAAGTTTGATTGTATAATAAGATTTGTATCGTGAATCTCTCAATTCGAAGGTTAAATCTTATTGCACATATATTTTTCTTTTTGATTCATTGTTTGTGATTGTTCG
>Ga0315915_1007041_pt1 | contig 13572 bp, 5 predicted proteins | sample MpolbnodulesMG_FD_207738 | JGI IMG/M metagenome (GOLD analysis project Ga0315915, IMG submission 207738) | Medicago polymorpha root nodule microbial communities from Los Angeles, California, United States - branched nodules | ecosystem: Host-associated > Plants > Roots > Nodule | place: USA... | reverse complement strand
ATTATTTATTCTTTCACATGTCACATACAAGAGTCCAAGTTCAATTTCAACGATCTGAATCAGATCCTGGATTATTATTTTCAGTATTTAGTGCATTAAAATCAGAAGCAGGTCAAGATCTTTCCCCATGTACAAAGAATAATACTAACATATTTAATATGAACAAACACGATATAGTATCATGCTAGATTGCTAGTGAAGTTCCAGGAAAGGTCCACATTTGTCAACTACATTCATTGATAATGTTTTTATATAAATACGATCTGTTACTTTTTTTGACAGTGTATATTAGCTATTGGTAAGTTGGCACATTAATGGAATGGTTGCATATTTTATGGGTTGAGTAAGATGCAAAATAAATCTGCATGTGGTGACCAATTGACAGATGTTGTGAGTGAGTGTGAAAACTGTAGCTGTAAGCAATGAAATTAATGATTTGTCGTTTCTGTTTTGTGTTTGTTGATCATAGTAATAATAAAGGGGTAACAGGATTTATTTACCTTTTACTCTTTTTTGCGACATTTGCGCTGCCTTTTTCTTTATTTAGAAAGCAAAGCAATGGAAGATGCTCATGTAAATTTGTAATAGTGTTTATACCGTTGATTTTTTTACATAAAATATCAGACAATTATGATTGTTTTAAGGAAAGTTTGTTTTCAGAAAAGTTTTTTTTTTTTTTTTTACAGAGAAGCATTTACGTTAAAAGTCTAGTGTAAAAGTGTGATATATACCATTGAGACACTTTGGTGAATGAATTGAGTTACCCTGGCTAAACATTTTTCTTCATGGAGAATGAGGTAGTTTCTCTACCTGGATAATCTCGGAGTTAGTTGGATCAATGTATCAACGTCAAATATCCTGAATTATATGACTACTTAAATTCCTTTCAAATTCGAATAAAGATCATATTATTATTAGTTTGGTCTTCTGAATATTTAATATATTATAACGTTTAGGTGAATTAGGTTATAAGATTGCATTAGGTTAGGGCAGACTTTAAGACTCAACGAACGTTAAGAGAGATAACTGTAAATCATCTACTAAAAAGGTCATCACATCGACAGTTTTAATCCACGATATTGCAGGTGAGTCAACTTTCTACTACTGAGTCAATCTTAATTGATACTCATGTCATTTCTTAAATACTCTATTAATTAAGCTGAGCTTAATTGCTTAATGAATAACAAAAAGATAGGAGAAAGAATCCCAAAGAGGAAGACAGACTTCTATATTCAAGAAATTGAGCAGTCCTAAAAATAATAAGGGAGGTTAGGAAAAAATTGGAGAGCAATGACTCCACAAAATCTTAATGAGTTGGAGAACGAAAAAGTCATAAGATTATAGTAAATCTCTAAACATCAAAATTTTCTCATTTTATAGAAATCGTGAACAATACTTACAAGTTTTAGAAATATTACATTAAAAGAAAAACTATAGGAAATTCTCTCATTTTATAGGAATCGTGAACAATACTTACAAATTTTAGAAGTATTATATTAAAAGGAAAATTATAGGGAATCCTCTCATTTTATAGGAATCATTTTATAGGAATCGTGAACAACTTACAAATTTTAGAAATATTAAATTAAAAGGAAAGTTAAAGGGAACAAAGATAATTTTACTAGACTAAAAACTATATTTAATTTTGAATTTATTATCTTTTACACAATAGTGATAATGACTGAAATGGATTTTATTTTATTTTATTTTATTCCATGCATATTGCACGAGTAATACTACTACTATATCCTAGCTGAAGTACTCAAGTTATGGAAAATGTGAGATACGCATTATTGATGTAAAAATGGAATGTTGTGTGTTCTCTTTTTGTTTGCAGAATCTTCATGGCTAGATATACATACATTGCCCTTGTCCATAATATATGGGTCCTCTTTGTAGGGACGATAGAGTTCCAATCAAAGACTAATATGTAACCAAAATTGATTGAAGATTAGAGGTTGATGGGTCAATTTGTTGCAAGCTGGTGGTGCCCACGTTGGATACTATTTTTATCATACATAAGGAATGCATGGGGTCCTACTTTTAGATAAGTGATATTTGTACAATCAATTTTGTACAACCTTTGTGATAACAACCTTTTCTCTATTCTTATTTGATAAAAATAATAGAGAGAGAAAGAAAAAGAGAGAGAATAAAAAGATATGAGTATGAGAGAGAGTTGTTTCAAAAGTTATTAAAAAATGGTAATACAAATATCATTTCTCCTACTTTTATCGTATCAATTCATTCAAGAAATTATTTTTTAAGCACCAGATATTATAATAGTGTACATTTTTATACCGACATCTAATATATTATATGTTTTGAAATAATATATTATATTGTAGTATATTATATCATGATATATTTATTTTTTAAAATCTTTCCAAAATATTTATAAGATGAAATAATTTGAACATTGTGAAAACTTTGTTACATCAATTGTACATTATAGCTTTTTAAATGATAAAATTTTACATTATTTAGCCATTGCGAGTTTTTTATATAGTGTATTGCATCTCACGTTGTCTCTGTCAGTTTAATTCAGTTAAAGTAAGAACATTGTATAATATACGCAAGGTTGAAGTTTGAATCTCAGACATCTCACTTATTCATTTTAAGAGATCAACTTTAAGTAAACCATATCCACTAACACAATGTAAACCGAAAGAGTTGGTTCCACGGCATGCAAGGTTATCCTTTGTGAGATGTCTATTTAGTAATAATCTTCACACACACACAGAGTTTCACCATTACAACTTTATTTCACACAAGATCGAACAAATGGGACATTAGGTTCATTTGACTGAAAACTCGCACCAAATATATTATTCAAAGTCCATATATCCAACATGTTTTCTTGCAAAATAACTTTATCAAGTAACAAAGAACACAGTTTCTCATCCCACCGAAACAACCAACGTCTAGCTCCATCTAAACTCACCCATTTCTCAACCAATTACAATTTCTTCAACAACCCATCTCAACTCTTTATTGAATGTCCATATTACACCATCTTTAATTATTATCATCTTTGAAGAAGTTAAATTAGCTCACTTAAATTAACACTAGAGAGAATCGAACATTAAGACATTGAGAATGAGTATACTTCAAGGTCCTAAACCAACACCATCAAACCAATCTAAGTGGGTTCACCGTCTTTATTTATTAACTTCTATTGCAAATATTACACCAGTTCACGTTCTAATCTACGCATGTTACTAAATTTCTAAAAACTTGTGTTGTGCACCACCTCCATTCCACTGCATTGTGTTTCACCTTGACGTCTTAGATGTACAACCAAGGTGGAGGTTTCGTTGTTTTTGGATTTAGAAAAGTACTTTGAAAAGATTTTACCACCGAAGAGATTACCGGGTTAAGTCACAAACATGTCGCTCTTTTTAAGACGTTTCGTGACACTGTTCAAAGTTGTGCAAGGCAACCACGCCGCCTTCAAGATAAAGTAGTCTAGCTCAAATTGTGCAATTACCTACTGCACTATTGATAATCGCTCGAGAATAAACAACCTTAATACGATGTGAATACTACTCAATTATGGTCCGAAGACCACTCAAAACCGAAGGGACATAAAGAAAAGATGAAGAGAAGAAAGACTTGTCAACACAAATCGAAAAAGGGTGAAAGAAGAAAAAGATTCAAAATTTCAGAAGTCTTTTCCGGTGTACCGAATGAACTAGGCAAACTCACCTTTTATAGGGAGAATTTGTAACAAATACGCAGAGAAAATTATGAATTAAGTAATTCACAGATCAGTTTAAGTAACAAACGGATCAAATAAGCTTGGAGCTTAAGTTGGAGCACGCGAGCGGATAAGACCAGAAATATCCAAATAATATGTTGGATCAGATTTAAACAAAACTTATTCGTTAAGAAAGCGCTTTCGGATAATGATTAAGTTAATTAGTTAATTTAATATTTTCATATGATAAAAAATCTATATTTTTTCTTCCCAAGTCTGGCTCTACCGACGACACTGGCATCGTGCGTGTGATATATATCTTTTTGTTGGATCGGATTTAAACGAAACTTATTTGTTGAGAAAACGCTTTCAGATAATTATTAAGTTGTCCCAGCACGGCTCGCACAACGGCGGCACGTGTGATATATATATTCTTGAGCGCTCTCTCTGTGTTCACAAAAGTGAGTACGCCAATGGCACACCCTTGGGAGTGGCTCCTCTCTTATATAAACACTACTGATGTGTATTTTATATCATATGTAGAACTTCCACTTTTTTCAATTCACACAACAATAGTTCTATCTAATGTGGGACTTTGTTTTTACTCTTTCAACTTTCAATCATTTGCTCTAGTGTTCCAACAAGTTTTGTTTCACTTTAATTTATTTATCGATTTTTCTTTGGTTTTTACATTTATTTTGTGCTAGAGTTTTGATGACAGCTCTCGTCCAATTGATTTCATGATTCAATTGCATTTTAGATATGATCATGATGATACTTTGAACTTCTCAACATGTACAAATTTGCACATGATAGAAAAAATTTATTGTTAATACTCAATTAAAATTCCAAAACATAAAGAAACTATAAATTATCGATAATTAGTTATCAAACTATCATGACAAAAAATAAAAACAGATAGTGTCAAACATCAATACATTTTTCATGTACATAGGTTAAAGAACAATACACATTTAATTAATTTGTGGAACATCAATACAATTTTCATGTACATGGTTTAAAGAACAATACACATTTAATGCAATTTTCATGTACACAGGTTGAAGAACAATACATATTTATTTAATTAGTGGAACTGTAAACCTTGTATGGACTGGTCTAGTACATGAATTGTTAGCACGTGAAGGATTTGAATCTAAAACCTATATAAGAACACACTCCTATGTTCTCAACCTTACACCACTCGGCCAACCTTTAGGGTTATCCTCTTTAAATGTTAATGCACACTATATTTGGATGATTTAGTCAATTCAATAAAAAGAAAATAATCATTGAAAAAACTAATAAAGTTAACAACACACACTACCTAACACATATTTCTCAAGATACACCATCATATTTGATAAAACTTAATGAGTGTCAACAATTTATATGGAAAATACGTATTTTAGTAAGACATACACGTTAGAATTTCAACAAGTAGGAACAAATGTGTTGAAATGTGTGTATTAGAGTGTGTTGCTACATACACCGGGGGGAAAAGGGACAAAATTGCTTAATTTTCACTCTATGTATCAATACTAGTCAATAACTAGAGAATAATTATTTTTAGTTGATACAATTAGTTTTTTTTATTCATAATATGGACACTAAAGAAGTCATATTATTTAAATAAAATATTTACCCTATTTCATGCATGTGGAAGAGAGAAAAAGTAAGTAAAACATTCTCGAGAAGATTTTAATGTGTATATTTACATGTGTGGGATTAAGAAAGTTCATTTCGATATGTTAATTAGCGTTAAACTAGATGTTTGCATTAGGGGAAACAAATTGAAAACTATAGTTAGATGGATGAATAGGTTGCTTAAGAACTTATGTATAAGATGAACTAATTCAACCATCAAAGAAGGGAGAATGTGTTAAATTATTTTTCATTCTAAGTTGTTTCTGCAAGCTATCTTGACTAACTAACTTATTGAAAGACATAGCGACATATAAGTGAAATTATGTCACATATTATTAGAAAATCATTTCTTAAGAATACCTGATGAAAATGTTTTTCAATATTGCAACTGATTTGATAAAAATGTTGTCATTTGTTTTACGTATATTTGGTATAATACCTGAAGGTATCTTTGCTTCATAAATACTGACTAATACCATGAGTGTGATGCCAAAACATTAATAATTTAGTATTATTAAGGAACATATCTCCAAATTTAAGGTTTTATTTGATTTTTTTATTTTGTTTCTTACAATCTCATATGTCAATACATTAATATTATTAATATACTTTCAAAAGAAAACTCATTGATCTCATTGATTCAGACCTTACTGTGCGTAAAAATATTGGATATTATTGCATTCACGCCTAATAAGGTGTCATGAGTTGTTTGTCATCAACCTTTATCTCACGTAATGATTTCATTACATTTGATTTGTTTGACTTGAAGTCAAACGAACACTTTTCAGCAATTCTCCCAATCTTCTTCAATAAATGGGTTATCTACAATTTTAAATAATAATTAGTGAACAAAGCATCAGAAAAACATCTTTCCGAAAAACATGTTTACATTTCCTTTCTGGTGGTTACAACTGTAAATTGAAAAACATGTTTAGCTTTCCTTTTTGTTAAAACATATTTACCTTTCGATTATGGGATGCTAAAACATGTGATTGTTGTATATCTACTTGTTCTTAATCTTGTTTAAATTTCAAAATTATATTTGCTATTAGTTAGATGTCTATTATTGGTTAAAAACTATTTTCAAACCACCTCTTAGGTCTGAGACCAACTCAAGATTTCAAAAAATTCTGGAACGACTCCCTTAAGTGTATGGTTTAGTTCAAAATTTACTACGTATTCTTTTTTTTCTACCCAAATTTAGTCATTCTTAAGACCAAATTGATTTTACCCAAAACTACCTACAATTATATCCACATTCCCTCAAGTATAGAAAAATTTAGATTCAAACTAATTATCGTATAGCCTTTGGAACCCAGACACACAAATATTATAAGATTGCATAACTATAATATGGCGTACTTTGTCTATTTAGATCCTAAATCAATTTAAATTGTGTACATACAACTCATCATCACTAAATACTGGGAGCAAACACGCTATAAAGTATCGACAGTCTTCAGATTAGGCGTGTCCTGATGGTGGACATTCGTTTGTGTTCTACACCGACACATTAGATTACATTGCATTATGTCATTTTTATCAAATTGTTATGGAAAGAAAAGTTCAAAATCATTGAAATCTAGTGAACAAAAGAAATGTATAGAAACAAGCAAATGAAGGAAGAAAATAACACATTTTGACATTATTATTATGATCATCATCTAAGATCTAAACTAGCATTTTCTAGTGTTGATACAGGAAAAAAAACAAAAAATGGAAAGAAAGGTAAAAAAAAAAAAAAAGTTAGAAGTTTGAACGAACCTGATGAAGCAAAAATTTGAATCAAGATAAACAACCAGATGTATAGTTAAAAGGAGAAAGAAATAACACAACAGCCAGTGGCGGAGCTAGAAATTTTGTAGAGCTTATACAAAAATTACACATTTTCTTCAGATAATTTTATAGACTTCCCACATAACGTTACTTCCTTCATGCGGATAACTGCACATTTCCTTTGATATTCTCTTTTTGCGGATCCTAAAATCCTAAGGAAACAATTACCCACGAAGGTATTACATTTATCTGGGCAACTAAATCCTTTGGCAAAATCCGCAGGAAAAGCGAGATTCTAGTAAGGGCAAAGTTTGCTACAAAGAAAGTAGAAGTTGAGCCTGTGCTAGTGCCCAGGCTTAAGGGGGTGGCTCTACCCCTAACAACAACATCAAAAACATATAAAATGAAAATAGATGAGTAAATAAATGGTTATAGTTTTATGATGTTTAAAAGAAATAATAAAAGAGTAGTGATGAACCTGTAAATGTAAAAGATAGAATGAAGAGAAAAATGGAAAAATATTAGAATATATAGAGAGAGAGAGGTGAGTGAGAGTGGAAATAAATTATAGAACTAACAATGAAAAATGTAAAATGTTTGTCTTAATGAAGAAGAAATAAGAGAATGGTACTAGCAATTAGATGAAGTGGTGGCGGCTTCTCCGACTTTGACTATCACCCCATCACCATTGAAACCATCCAACGATGGTATCGTTCACTTCGTCGAAACTTTGGTGTTGGAGTTGGATTGGTGGGGTGATTCTCTCTCAATTCAAAATAAAAAACATTTAATTAATATGTTTTTTTCATAACAAACATATATTCACCATAAGAAAGTTTTATTTTCTTTTTAAATTTAAGTCACAAATCTATTAACTAAATCGAATCAGTTGACTTAATACAATTTTCATGTACATAGGTTAAAAAACAGTACACATTTAATTAATTAGTGTATTGTACATGAGTTAAAAAACAATACACATTTAATCATCTAGTGGAAGAATAATTTTCATGTATATAGGTTTAAGAACAATATATGTGCTCTTGATTTTCGGATGTCAAACCATTAATTGATTTGAATCGTCAATCTTTGAACTCTTAACTTTTATTCGTGGGAAGGGAAAAAGTAAGTAAAAACCCTTATGAGATTATGGATCCGGGGGTTGATTTCACGGAGGGAAGGTGTTAAGCACCCTACACGACTACGGTACTCCGTAGAAACCTTTTGCCTAAATTATCTTATGCTAATTCAATTACTTATTTTGAAAATACTTGCCTAAATGTCTAAAAGTCTAAGTGAAAGAATGAAGAGAGAAGAAGTATGTTTTGGTTATTTTTATTTGATTTGGAAGGATGAATCCTTTGCCTACTTACCCAAAAGAATGGGATCAAAATCAAGTAGTTTACTCTCAAAAATTATTTTGTGGGTTGAGTTATTTTTAGAGTTTTTGAAAATGGTTTTAAGAAGGGGAAAGAGGCCTCAAGGCGTAAGAGTAACCAAATGATGCGAGGTTATTTAATTTTAGTTAAAAGAAAACCAAGTCTAATATGGATATTAAAATTGCTTAAAATTTGATTAAGAAAATAAAGGGAAAACAAACTATTGGGTTAAAATCCAAGGTTTTTTAAAAAATATTTTTGAAGTTTTGCATATTTGATTATTTTTGGGAAAATGATTTTTCTAAACTAACGGTAAAAACTACACGTTTCAACGTAACGAAAAATAAAATGTGAAAGGAATTACCGAGGATGTTGGATCCCAAGTAAAATTCCAACCTAATTTACTAGTTGTTTACTTTTAAGGCACTCAAATTAGTCAAGTTTTTAATCCTAGTTTGTCCCTAATTCAATTTGGTCCTCACTCACAAACCAAGCATAAAGCGGTAAATAAATTTGTGGTGTCGGTGCATTTTTATTATATGAGTATTACATCAAGCCTAAATACATTCTATGGTCTCAAGAGAAATATAAATGACAAGAATAATAAAGTGCATAAATTAAATTACATAATTTCCTAAATACACACCAATGAAATGATGACAATAAAACAAATGACAAGAATTAAATATGCATGCAAAAATTAAATTAGAAATAAATGAAAAATAAAATAAACATATAATAAATTGCAATTTAAAAACAATCAAGAAAATAACAAAAAAAATTGTGGAAATGAACAAATAAAATAAGGAGAAAACTTAGATGCAGTACCCTACATACTGTAGGTGCTGTTCTCCAATCAATACATGACACCTCAATTATTTTGTCCACATCAGCTTTTAAAAATTTAACACTAAACGATTTGTTTGGTTACCGTTTCTTTCCGTCACCAATCAACTGCAACCGGCCCTCTTCGAGAATCAACATACCACCGCCACATATTTCCCCTGATTGATCTTCCATACCACCCTCTGTAGCTTATGTGCATCAAAACAAAACACCAGGACATGATAAAAGCCCCAGCTCTTTAATATGATATAGAAGAACAAAAATTGACAACATATTCTCATATAATCAAACAAAAGATCTGCCATGGAGGATTCAGTTTGTGCCGCAACTGTTTAAGAGGAAATCTTCCATACCCACCCGTTTGGATTTTCTTAGATTCTTGTTTCTTTCCAAAATTGCTGCATGTTTTCTCCTTTCTTTTATTGTGTTGGGGCTTTTGCTTTCTGTTTTGCATTGAGGAAGGAGACTGTGATGGATGGCAGAGAATAACGACAGTTGCGAAGACGAAACACTGAAACGGAAAAGGTTAACGAACGTTAAATCACCTAATTTAATATAATTAAATATCCAGGTGTCATATTTTTATTCGTGAACAGTACAAACCGTGTCTATGTAACTGTACATAAGTTTTCTCCATAAAATAAATATTAAGATATAGAAAATTTTAAAAGAGAAAACACATTTTTTAGAATAAAAAGAGACATTAAAATAAAAAAGAGAGAACTGCTACCGTCAAACTCTCTGTCAAACGCTTACTAACACACGCCCCACAATCAAGCCACGTCTCTTGGTTTTGAAAACCTTCTACCGGATGACTAGTTCTTCAAGTTTCAATTTTTAAACATTTTTTATTTCTGGAACCCAAAACATTGTGTGATCTTTCTTCTTCTAACATATTGCGAGTCTTTTCTACTCCAAAATACTTTTCCGATGATGGTTATGCTCTGAAGGTTGTGAATTGGTTGTGAAGGAAAACAGATTTGTCCTCTTGGTGGCTAACAAAGTGAGATTAAAAAAGAAGAATAAAGAAGATGGCAAAGACAAAATCTATTGTTTGTGTACCAGTTTCAAACCGAGGAAGTTGGCGATAGAGTGAGATGGTGGGTGGTGGGCGGTGGCTTACCGGTGCTACAGAGACATCATGATTAGGGGGTTGGAGATTTTTTCACAATTTTTTTTTTGTGTATCGGTTTCATTATAAGCTCTTGATTTTATATTTTGAAATTAAGACATAGACACTCTAATGTTCTTATGACACTAGAAAACACTCGTTATTATATGCTATAAATTTGCAGAATTCAATTTGAATGTTAAATTAGAAGAATAATTAAATTGAAAAAACCACTTTCACGTAAAAATCTACCATGCCAAGGGAAAAGTGTGAGGTTTGTGGGGAAAATGGTGGCTGTGGAATGATAGGTGAATAGCTTCAAGCTCGTGACTGGAGGTTTGTAGTTTAAGAGTGAGAAAGATTGATCGGAAAAGTATGTTATGCAAATGGGTTTCTTGTTTCTTAACCAAAAGAGCCGGTTGCAAATATCAAGTCTTAAAAATAGGGTGACGTGGCTAGCTTGTGGAGCGTGTGTTAAGAGGCGTGTGTCAAAGAGTTTGACAGTGGCATTGCTCTAAAAAAAATGATGTAAAATATATTGAAAAAATAAACAAAACAAAAGGGCTCAGGCAGAATTAATCTGGACCACTTGATGAATCAGGAGGTCCAGATTCAATCACTGTATCAATTCATCACAGCCACTAGATCAATTGATCCAAGGGTTTAAAAATCAGGAACACAATAATGGAAATAGACAACACTCATAGGATTTAAAGTCAGACACACAGTAGCCGTCAGATCTGAGATCTAACGGTTTAAACAATAGACACACAGTGAGGAGTAAATGACAAAGGCCTACGTGAATCTTCCCAAGAGCATCCTGGACCGTCAGATCTGAGATCCAACGGTCTAGTCTTGAGGTCACATAGCAATAAAATGGTTATGCACACACCAAATTAGACCAAACAATAAATGGTATAAAAGCAAGTTTCACCAAAAAAACACCATAATCACAAAGACTTCTCTCTCTTAGAGAGAGAAGCTCTCCCTTCTCTCTAGAAAATGAGCCGTCGGAGAAGAAGGAGGAGAGGTGGTCGGAAGTGCTCCGACGCGGTGGTCGGCCGTAGCGCCGCCGTGTCGGAGTTTTTTTTTAATTTTTTTCAAAATTTTTTATATCAAAAGCCTCCTCTCCTTCTCCTCTAACCAAATTCGGTACTAGTTTTTGAAAACAAACATCCAAATAGCCTAGCTCTACAAAAAAAGAAACGAAAAAACACTTCTCTCTTTTCCTCTTTTGAAATCGGATTCGGTTCAGATTCGGTTACTTTCCTCTTCTTTATTTGTTTGAATCTTAGATCTGTTGGAAAAAGGAAGTAGTGACAGCGTTTTGTTGTGTTTTGAACGTGTTATGAACAAGGGTTGAACGTTTTGTTGCAAAAATTGTTGTGGTTGAAATGGTGTGAAAGTTTGTTGTTGATTTGTGAAGGGAAACGAAAATCATGGTGTTGTTGTTATGGATCGATGATGATTTTTAGTTGGCTGGAAATTTTTGTTCATACTGTTCTTGGTATGTTCATAATTTTCTTGTGACTTTTTGGTGTTTGATCCAGAATTGGATGAGAGAGAAAGGTGAGATGTGTTTGATGATTTTGATTGCAGAAAAATCTGACTGATCTCTAACGCGTTTTTTCTCTCTCCTCTGAGCGGTGTCACTATTTATAGGTAGGGGTGGGCATGGTTCTCGGGATGAAAACTGAACCGAACTGAATTGCTAAATTTAAAATAACTCAATTGAACTGTTTGCATTTCGAACTGAACTGTTTCAAACCGAACTGAACTGAATTATTATTATTAATACTTTTGAAAAAATATGAAAAAAACAAATGAAATTGACTGAACTGTTTTGAACTGAATTGAACTGTTTCAATTCAGTTTCAGAATTGTTAGTAATTGTTCAGTTTTTTTTGGTTCAGTTCAGTTTTTGGTTTTTTTGCCCATCCCTATTTATAGGTGGAAAACTAGGGTTTAAGACTGATACAGGACAAAGACCAAAATGCCCCTGCAAAAACTTGTGCAAGAGGAAACCAAAGGACCAATAGACAACTGACATGTGTACAGGACTTTAAAAGATAACACTCTAAAAACAAAATATTAAATAAAAATTAAAATTAAAAATAAATTAAATAAAAATGAGATAAATACATAAAAGGAATGAAATAAAAGGGGAAGATAATAAACTAAAAAAATGTAATTATAACTGTCCCTTTCGGTGACTAAATGAAGTATTTTAAATTACCTACCGAAATTTCGTTTGAGACAACAATTTTACTCGGCTTTTAAAATACGAATAAAAATAGATAAAAAACAGAAGAAAAAAAAGTTGTCAAAATTTGGGGTATGACAAAGTGTCATCCCGCCCCATGACCACTCGCCCAACGTGTCCAAGTCCTGAAACGCTGCCAGCCATATCAGACTAACGTTTTTGCTTCTCTTGTTAACGAAAATGGTATACCCAACCAAGAGCAACAAAGCCACCTTAATGCATGCATTTCTAGCAAGACCCTGCTCCTCCTCCTCATCGTCATCAGTAAGACGCCTTTATATATTCATATTATGTTCAAAACATGTCAAAATCATATCTATTAGGGACCAAAAATAAAACAAAAATTTTGTGAGGATGAAAATATCTCATTTTACTTTTTAGAACTAACATCAAAATTTGATATATTTATAGAAAAAAAAACTTATTTAACCTAAATAAAAAAATTTCTAGAGACCAAAAATAAAGATTTCTAAAGATCAAGGTGGCAAGGTAGTGACTAGAGCTCACACAATTAAATTGTGAAAAAATGAAGTGTCAGGGGTTCGAATCCCAGCCCTTACATATAATATGCAATATCCCTATGAACTGAGTTAAAGTTGGATAACTAGAGAACCATTTTACCATGCCTCCAAGTTTTCTTACCATTATCTCTTATTTATTTTAGGGTTTTTCTATCATGTGCAATTTTGCACATGTTAAGAAGTTTAAAGTAGTAACTTTGACTTGGAATTTGTGTTTTTTATATTAAATATGTAACTTTTAATCAATAATTGTTGGTTTTCAATGAAAAGATATTACTTTTAGTTACCTTAACATGTGCAATATTGCACACGTTAGACAAACCCTTTAT
>Ga0315915_1007040_pt1 | contig 13572 bp, 5 predicted proteins | sample MpolbnodulesMG_FD_207738 | JGI IMG/M metagenome (GOLD analysis project Ga0315915, IMG submission 207738) | Medicago polymorpha root nodule microbial communities from Los Angeles, California, United States - branched nodules | ecosystem: Host-associated > Plants > Roots > Nodule | place: USA... | reverse complement strand
TTTAACAAGTTTGAATTACCCCATCCAGAGGAAGATAATTGTTGTAGTTGGAAGGTGCATTCCCTACCTAATCACGATCTTCTAGCGGAATCAGACTGTTGATGATATCTTCAGTTGATCTCAGCAAAGTTACCCGCATATCGATCCACTGGAACATGATGTGCTCCCAAAACATGCTCTTCATGTTTTTGTCGTTCGTTGATTCCACCCAAGTGAACGATATTCTCCCCTCGCCGAGCGTTGGACGTTTATACTGAACGTATTTCACCCTCCTTGTGTCTCTGGGGTTGACTCATTGGTTGAATTCATTAAGTTGATCCTTGAGACCTCTTAACGTTACACCAAGGCACCGAACTTTCAACCTCTGAGGTTTTCTGCCGTTGAATTGTGCATGAACGTCGATCCACCCGGCCATTGTTTCAAATCTACATAATAAGAAATTAAAAATAATCAATGAAAAACTCATTCAAACATTTTCTCAAACACTTATAGTGAAAATTTTACATAAACCCTAAAAATCCACAACATTCTTTGAATCTAAATTAAAGTATATTTGCTTAACTCTAAATTATGCATCCACTTAATACTTGTTATAAGTTTGAAGCCTCGGCCTCCTTAACATTCAAAAATAGGTTGCAACCACAAAGTCTTTGCTCTAATAAACATCACATACTTGTCCCTTAAGTACATCTCAATTCTAGCCTTATTGTGCTGCTAAAAAAAACATGTCGATATAGTACCTAATGAACCCGTGTGGAAGTCACATCTAACTATTTTGGACAGGTTGTTGTAGATGAGGAGTCTACCCAATTTTTTGATGCGCCTCCTTAACCACGATAAATTACTTCAACTGAATTCTCAGACACATTTTCCCAAAGTGATGCCTTGATACTCCTCCATATACTCCAACTTCTATTTGCAAACATACATTGCTCCTCCTTTGCTAAAACAACCAAAATGCTAATAACTTTATGTGTTAGATTCAACTGCTGAACGTGAAAGAGTTGGATGTGTAGCCTTTGTTATTGCCAAGTTTGCATACTTCTTCACGATGTAGCAATAAATGGCTTGTTGTCTCTGGACATCGGTTACACCACGGACATTGAGCGTCAATATTAACCCATTTGCCAACTAACCTAAAGTGCGTATGTGGGATATTCTTTCTACTCTCCACGTAAAACTTTGCATATTCGGCAAACACAACTAGCTTTCATATGATCTACCAACTTCCCTCAATTGTCAAATTTGCATTTTTGACAAGCTCGGTCAAGCAAAACTAGTACACTGATAACACACTATACTCTTCATGGGTACCTTGTCTCCAAACTAGTTCATCTTTGACCGCATAAGTAAATAAAGGGATTCAGGCAACATCATTAACGAATTAAGGGCTTAAATATACACGTAAATTAAAGCATCCGCATTTCATTTTTTATGACCAATTTACAAATGATGATGATGGTTGCATGCGCCAGTTGTTTACTTGCTAACCACATGTTATGAAGAACCCGAATATTTTCACCTCTTTCCGCCTTCCATCTCATACATTGTCTAACCATTGTGATAGCCTCATGAATACTTTTCCAATATAAACAGAGGGATTGCTCATTTCTATCTGATTTGATAATCGAGGTCTACTTTTACTTAATGATTTCTTAAAAAACACACTCACTCCAAACTATTTTTTCGCGTTTGAATAGATAAATATGAACAAAATGATATTAATTTTCTCGATTGGGATAGATATAATATATATTTTTTCAAAGGGAAAAACATAATTTAACCATTTCTTGATTTCTTTTTCCAGCTTGAGTTGTTTGTTGGAAATTACCATTTCAAAGAAGCTCTTAGTGCGGTAGGCATTTATTGTGGAAATTTTGTAAAGCTTTGATGTATTGAAAAATTATCAAGGAATAAATTTAGAGGATGTAGGAGTAGGACGATGTCTTGAGAAATGGTCGAGGGTAGTTTTCTGATTTTACAAACGGTAAAAAATTAATAAAATAAAGATAATAAGGTTAAAATTGGAAGAGAACGTAAAAATCTATAAATTATAAGTAAAAAAAGATACTATTTAAAAGAAGAGCAATGTTATATGGACAATAAAAAATCGACGACTTTCTAAAAAAAACCCTATTTTTTTTGTTACAGTAGGTCTCAATGAATGAATTATAGTATGACACACATTCCAACATCATTATCGGTTAAGATTCTTTCTACTGTGTTAACATTCTCAAGAAGTATACCCGACGATTTGTCAAGTATTTTGTTTTGATTCAAGACATCGAGGATCTTCTCAACCTCGTTTAGAACATATTTGCCGCTCACACACTTTGTGAAAGAAATAGTTTTATGGACTTAGTAAAGATTGAAATTTCTTCCTCCTTAAATCTTATGCTTTACACCTCTCCTTTATTAGACTTATCGAACCTCGTAGCAGCAGACTCCATGGGAACTTGATTTTGTAGAATGCAGTTCACTTTTTCTATTGTTTTTCTTTCTTAACCATGTAACAAAAAAATTGAAATCAAATCCAATAAATTTATAGGAAAATGCTGAAAAATGTTCTTAAGACATTGATTAAAAAACATTGTGTAATTTTTTTTTTAAAGATAAAACTAACAAGTGCCCTTAAAATAAAGTCACTTGTTAAAAATTTAAAAATGAAAACATTGCTAAATTTTACTTTGAAAAAGATGTTTTTTAATATTTCAATAGATTGAATTCATAATTTCCAAAGAAGAAGAAAAAAAGAGTAGTTGAAGTGGCACTGAACTGAACTGAACTGCTGGGATATCCGCGGCGATTAACTTGAAGCAGCGATGAAAGAGTTAACTTCAAACGAATCTCCATTCTCTAAGCTCTCTTTAGACGAGGTCATTTCCGTTCTCATTTCACCTTTTTCAATCTTCTGTTTCTTTACATTTTCATTTTCATGCAATATTTAACAATTTTCCTTTGTTTCATCGTTATTTGTAGATATTGGAATTGGAAAGAATTTACAATGATGTCGGAGAAAAATCACTTGATCCCAATTTCTGCAAGGATATTGCTGCAAATTTTAGGTGAATTCAATATTTTCTTACTAACCATAACCTCAAATAAATACGACTGAGCTTATCTACTGAAATAAGGACTTGTAACAGTGTCTAGGAGAATTTATGAAAACAACTTATGGCATGTTTATAAGTTGTTTTCACCTTATTTCACTAAGCTCTTCTGGAGAGCTTATGGAAATAAGCTGAAAATAAAGAGGACTATTGCCGGTCCTGTTTGGATTGACATAAGTACTTGTGAGACTGTTTGGGAGAACTTATTCGTAAGTTATTTTCAGATTATTTCATTTAGCTCTCCAGGATTATGAAATAAACTTATAGATTATACAAAACTGGTTTGAATTTATTTTGTTGTGTTATAGAAATAGCTTATTCATATGTGCTTATATGATAAGCGCTTCTTCTATAAGCTGCAAAATAAGTTGTTTATCCAAACAGGGCCTTTGTGTTATGTTCATTATTTATGATATGTCATAAGTGACCTACTTGTTTTGATTTTGCAGCTCTTCATCAAACAGTGATGGTAAAACTTCTTTAAAATGGGAACAGGTTGTTAAGGCTTCTTTATCGTTTTTGATACATTTTGGAGCGTGTGGATGGATAGTAGCATGTTTTAATGATGCACCAGTTGTTTTGGGTTTCAGGTGCAGCAGTGGTTCCAAAATAAACATACAGAGTCAAAGGGTCACTTTGCTTCATCACCTGAGGGGCTGAACCTAGTTGTTGATCTTTCCGGCAAATCTTCTTCGATAAAGGGACATAAAAGCTCTCCGAAACCAAAAGGTTTTCCTTTTTTGCTCTTAGATTTTAATGTTGCTATGAATTCAAAAAAGGAAGGAAGAAAGAACTACATTACTGGAACACATCATCATTTTAGTTTTCCGCGGCTGTGACCTTTATTTTGTTGTCGTTACTAGGCATTCACTTGCTTTGGGGTCAATGGTGTTGATTTGTTAGTTCAGACAAAGATGGGTATGCAGGAAGAAAATGGTAAAACTTGAAAATAAGCTTAGAAAATGAGAGAGAATGAAAGGAGACTAAAAATGTTCTGAATGAATTGCTTTTCCATGCACATGACACACTTTATCTTTATAGGCACCACATATACAACGCCAATAAGTTTTAAATACAACTTATAAGATGATTACTTATACTTACTCTATTCCCTACTAGCTGATGCATGTATATCATATATGCATCAAGTTTGATACATTTATAAGATATCCTTAGACCTCTGCGAGATGGTAACGCCAGTCCTTGATTGACCAACTTCAATTTCAAGAAAATATTTTAAATGTTCCAAATCTTTGATAAAGAAATGTCTGAACAGATGCTTCTTAAGAAATTGAATACCACAATGATCATTCTTGTGATTACAATAACATCTATGTAAACAGCAATTTTTTTCGCGGATAAATAAACAATAAGATAAATACAATAATTTTGTGCAAAATGTTTAGAAAACATTGAATGATCAGCTCCGTCACAAATTGTGGCAAATTTTTCAAGAACTGTACTAAACCTTTCAAACCATATAAGGCCTTATGCAATTTACGGTAATCCCTTTATCAACAAACCTAGATAGCTGTTCCATGTTTATTTCGTATACCAAGTCACCATATAGAAAGACATTTTTTATATCCAACCTATAAAGAGGTTTCATTTTATATTATATTGAGTACAATGGAGGAGCATGACTGATAACTTGGAGGGGGCTAAAATAATATAGTGAGATGCTAAAAGTTATACATAATTGTTGTAAATGATATTCATATAAATACAATCATTACTATTGATACAAAAGTAAAACTACAAAAAGTACAACAGTTGGTTGAGAAACAGTCCCCTGTCCAGTTTAGCCACACCATTGGATCAGACATACTAATACCTCAGAAATGACGTCATTAAATCTTCTTTGAACCAATGAAACCAACTCTGAGCAGTCAGTTTAAAGTCTTGTAGACAATGTTATTAGACTCAGATTGATTGTCCGCTCGGGCAATATACTATATGATTATTGGTCTAACCCGTGAGTCAGTGACCAAACCCCTTGAACTAGCATATATTAAATTCCTCAATTTTGTATTGACTATAGTTAGAAATAATTTACGACTTATATCAATATCATCCTAACTTATGGCCTAGTGGTAAATTGTTGTTTGGAAGCAAGGCGAACGGTGTTCGAATCTAAACACATGAACTAGCATATACTCCCTCCGGTCCTATCTATAAGAAACATTTGACTTTTTTGATTCATTGCATAAATGATGTATTTGGTCTATATTCTATACAAGATACATCAATTACTCAATGAATCTAAAAAGTCAAAGTTTTCTTATAAATAGGACCGGAGGGAGTATATATATATATATTAGCCGTGTATAAAACAAATATTGTCTGTTGCAGTGGTTAGGCTACCTCATGCAATTGAAAGGACCGGGGTTCGATACATATGGGTTTCATTTTGCATTTTCATTGTTCGCTTTTGTGACAACTTTTCTTCTAAAATAACAAATTGTCTCAATTTAGATTCGAACACCGCTCCTCTTGCTTCCAAAAAACAATTTACCACTAGACCATAATTTAGGATGATATTGATATAAGCCGTAAATTATTTATATCTATAGTCAATACAGAATTTAGGAATTTAATATATATATATATATATATATAGATTGATTGATTGATGATTGATACTACAATATGCATACATACCTATTAAGAAAGAAAAAAATTGGAGGCGGGGTGAAGTGGCTCTCCTTGTCCCAACAAAGCTCCACCCTTGATTGAAGATGATATTGTTTTTACCTCAAATCAACATAAATATTGTACATGTTTTGACTACTTACTCTTATGCTTTTCAGTGCTATTCCTGCCAAACAGTGATTCTTAGTTTCTAATGATGGAAATATAATCAATGAACATCTGCACTTGTTATACTTAATCGTATTTTCTTTTATTTAGCTGTGCAAATTGTAGGTCATAGGCTCATAGACTTCATGAGCCATGTCCAGGTTGTTGAGACAAAATGAGGCACCTGAAGAAAATAATAATGATATACCAAAACAGAAATACTGATAGTGATTATCACAGTTGTATAAACTACATAGATTTAGCCTATTTTCGGAAAGCAATCGGGTGGAATTACAAGCAATCCAGAATTAATAAACGATAATCAACACCAGTGTTATTGAAAATCGGTTGGCGGATTTTGGCCTCGCTGATATGGTAAATGGCGGCCGATATTGCGGGGTTTTCCGTCGTACCCTGCCATATTGGTGCACCATAAAGCTGCCTAAATTGCGAAATTTGGGTCTCCACCACATACCGTCATCCGCCATAGACAACACTTATCAGAACAGTCTGTGCTGATCTGTGGATAGATTATAATTAAAAATTCCACAATATAATTAAAATATCATAATGTTAGGATCTCAACTGTGGGCTCCTACTTCCTAGCCCACAGTGTAGAAATTTATGTTAGGAAAATGCTGATGTGGCAGAGTTTGGTAACGGCTGCTATTTGTGTAAGAAAATTATAGAGATTGAGTAGAGAGAGAAGGGGTGTCTTTTGGAAAATCATTTTCTATATTAGTCATGGGCAGAGAACGAACGTTGTTCTCTGTAGGAACTTGACTCTGGGCATTAGTGATATTCACCCTTCTGCAGTTATCCTTTTCTTATTACAAGCAGTTTCATATTTCCAGTGATTTCCCCCTTCTTTTTTCTGCTATTTACTCTTCTTCGATTTCTGGCTCTTAACACATAATGCCAGGTATTCAAGCTGCAGATCTGTCAGAATTAGCATTTGAAGCGGTGTCTATAAAAGACAATGCATGGTGAGGAATTAACTTCTGATTAAGCTGCAGCTCTATTTTGAGTTTATGCATATTGTGCATTGTGACATTTTTAAACATTTTGGATTACGTGAGAACTATAAGACGTGGTATGGTTTTTGTTTCTTGCATTGCACTCATAACAAAATTAAAGATGATATGTTCCCCACCCCACTACTTATCACTCCAAAAGGATTTTTGTTTTTTTAAACACTACCACCAAACCCATCTCCTCTTCACAACCATTAACCTTTTTTTGTTGTTATTTAGTTAGTAACTGACTCACCTTTTGATGCTTTTTTATTTTCCAATTACAGGCATGATGTTGCGATGTTTCTGAACTACAGAGTTCTATGCACAGGGGAACTTGTAAGATTCTTTTATATACTTGGCTTTGGCCGTTAAGAAATTGAGTTGCTGCTTTGAATTTCTAATTAATATAAGAGCAATAATTCCTTTCATGCCTGCAATGCCTTCATTATTTTACTTCAAATACCTATTTTGTATTTAATTCTTTTTGTTTGTGCTTAAAACATGGTGGCTGACTATTAAGCTTGTTTTTTTCTTTCATTTGAATTGCATGTTAGGCTGCAACAGTGTATATAAACTATTTTGTCTCTTTCAACATAGTGGGTTAAAATGCAGAAAATCTCTGAACTTTTTTTACCAATAGAAACTAAGCAGTGAAAAGTGAATGTCAAACTTTGGACAACAGAGATAACGAAGCCAGGAATAACGTGGAAAAACCCTTGATAGGAAAAAATATTAGGCAGAGAAGCAAACTCGCTACGATAGAAAATTGGTACATGTGAGAACATCTACAAAAATATGCATTCTAAAATGCAAATTGTACTGTGTAAAAATGGAGTCATTACTTCTAACTGCTCAAGCTCAAAATCATGCTTGGCCACGAGAAAAAACGCATTCTAAAATGCAAAACCCCCAAATAGTACTATGCATAAGAGTGCTTGTAAAAGTAACCCAAAAGCTCCAAAACATTAGAAATCCATATAGCACTTCAGGAAAATTTCATTCCTGGGCACTTTAGTGGGAGGAATTAGAGTTGCATGGGTAGAACCCGCATTATACGTGGGTGTGCCTTGCCCAATTTCTTGTGCTAAATCATGATTCTACGAGAAGAAAAGCTCTCTTTCTTAGACATATGTATACCTTATTATAAAAGCATGATACCTTCTTCAAATGGGCCATGTCACATGCTTTCATGGTCCGGACCAGGAATTTGAGGGAAAAGCCATCAAAATGTGTTTTCTTGAGAAAGAATCCTAGACTTGCATTCAGTTGTGGTCACTGAGTTTTGGAAATGAAAAATAAAAATCGGCAATTTTCTTGCTAAATTCACGAGTTATTTGATGGCTGAAATTTACTTTTCATTTTAGAGAGACACCCTGTTCCAATATGATTTTTAATTCTATGTAATCTAAATAATTGCTAGCTATTGTTTGAGATATTTTCATCCATTGAAAAGTAAAGGAAATGTCAATAGAATAGAACTACTCTGCAGCCTATATTTGTATACTTGTGAACAGTGTAATTTATCCTGCTGTAAAACTATTGCTGTTCTTAGAGGATGTTCTTTTGGTATATTATGGGCAATCAATTGAAGTTAATGTATGTTGTGATGTGACACATGATTTAAGGAAGTTCGTGTACGATATCATGGATTCGGTAAGGATGAAGATGAATGGATTAATGTGAAATATGGGGTGCGACAGAGATCCATCCCATTGGAAGCTTCAGAGTGTCACAAGGTGAAGGAAGGACATCTTGTACTATGTTTCCATGTAAGGGATTCTAGCCTTTTTATTTTACTTACATAAACATAATGTGTATCCAGGTGGCCACATGATTGTTGCTGTGTTTGTGTACACTTCAGTCCTTTTCACACACATTAAAAGACATGAACTATGAGAATCAAATGTCTTGTATTCATTTAACACACGTTTGATGGGGGTTTCGACCCATATACAAACACATATCCAAATGTTTGCAAAGTCACACAACTTGTTACCAACATACCAACCCAAACGTAGTTTTTTTTTCTTCTCTGTTTTTAACTAATCCATAAATTCCCTAACCGTTGATACTTCTTTTGACCCTTTATTAATTTTGCACAGGTAAAATCTGATTATGCCCTCTATTGTGATGCTATTGTATTGAAAATCCAGAGGCGGGAACATGATAGCGAAGAGTGTAGCTGCATCTTCACTGTCCGGTTTTACCATGACAAGTCTGAGGTGATCATTGATATCTTTGCTTCTTTTTAACAAAAACCATTCCATATCATCAGCATTCATGCTATCATCTTTGGTAGTTGTTAGGTAAATCCTCGGATATTAGTTTACCTTTACCTGATGTTTCATGTGTCTTTGGCAGGAAGTAGTTCATTGGGACAGATTGTGCTGTAGGCCAACACAAGAAGAATCTGAGGTCCCCTTTGAATTAGAACCTACCATGAACCCCATAGCGAACTTGTGGGGATGAAAAAGAACCAATTTTTATTTTGTACTTCACTTTTTTTTCTTTTAGGGAACTGTATTTCTTGTTTGTTACCATGTGAATAAGATTTTGAATATTGACATCCTGACTAATTTGAACCAAGTCACGTGTATCCGTTGTATAAGGATATTTTTCAAACTACTAATGCTTTGTTTGGTTTGGCGGTGGAAACCCAATTCTCGCTTCCCAATGCATGATTTGCCGTGACTTTCTTGAAGCTGAGAATTGTAGAGTTACGCTTGCCGTGCTTTTGGCCATTCGTAACTTTTATCCAAACAGGCACTAAGAAGATCTTTACTCAATAGACTGGTTGACTTCATGCTGTATGATGATAAACATAAGTATAGTCGTGATTGTAGTACAACTTTTATTTTTCACAAGATAACGGAGAATAAAATCCTGCCAGTTGTTATCCAGTTTTGTGATTTAATAGTGTTCATTCTTTGTTGTTTCACTGGTTAAGCGTTTCAATGAAACTTTTTGATTCTGAAATGTTAAGGGACCAAGTTATCCAAAAAAAATAAATTCTAGGGAATTAAATCTCTCATTTTCGTATAAAATACACAGAACCTTGGTTTATTTTTGTAAGTGATCAAAATAACACTTTTCTTCTTCTTCGTGGACTAAAGTTAGACATGGCAACAAAACTTGTACATTGGTAACCGTTCGAACCCACCTCACCTCAATTGACGGATTTTTCTCATTTTGACTGGGTTTAGATATAAATTTGGATTTTCTTCGATTTCAAAATATAAGTATGGGGCGGATGACGAGATATAAGTGCATACCCCAAATTTGTTATGTATGTAGAAAATCATTTATATGCAACATGCAAGTCTCTAAATTGTCATCCCTACTTTTGATATTTTTTTTAGAGAGCTGCTAAATATCCCAAATTGGTTTTTCTTGAAATTTAACGAGCGTATATGGCCTTTGTTTTTTTTTTTGTAGTGTTAAATGACTTTGTTTTGAGAACGTGAAGTCATTTTATTAACATTTTAGATAATTAATAAAAAGAAAATAAGCAAACTGCTTTGTCAATATAATTCTTGAATTTGTGGAAATCAGCCTGTAGTGGTGCTAACAAGTTAATTACACTGGTTTGGGATAATTCGGGATGATTTCCACTCGCGATAAATAGCATTTTTCATTTTTTTAACTTTTAATCACTGTTCCGTGGTTTGCAATTGAAAAATTCACTTGATAGCAAATTTTTCACTGTGAACATTGGTGAAATGACCATAACGAAAACCTTATCAATCATGAAAACAAAATTGATTACCAAGTATGGCAAATTTTTCACTTCAGAATTGATCATAAGGAAGTATACCAGTGAAATTAATTTATTTCAATATTGCATATATAATATAATCATGACATGGAACCATAATACAAATTCATAACACAAATAAAATATATACTATATCCTCGACTTGACATACCCAAGAAGAGCCCCACCCATAAAGATAATTATTTAGCTATAATATAATTTTTACTCTTATACTATATATAGTATACTCTCACACTCACATAACATCCTATGATATTAATTGTATAGATCAACATAACACTCACAAACCATGGCCACAATCTCAGATCATGGAATGATTTGAGGTTGAGTAGGACTACTGCCATTAGGAATACAATACTCATCGTACGTAGGACAATAGGTAGGATCAACAAAAAAACACACACCCTAACATCTTTTGAGATTTGTATATATCACCATCATTTTTCAGCGGGAGCCCCTAATATGAACCCTTTTTGTTAGGGTTCAGCCATGGTCCTTGCCAAAATTACCTGCAATTGTGGATAAACACACTTCCAATCTCTCTCTATAACAGCCTGAATAACTTCAACACAAAGTAAAAACAGCAACAAAACAATTGGATGAAGAAGATCACCAATTGAATAAGTTCACTGCCGCAATCTTCAAAACGCGGTGAATCGGTCTCTCACCTTAACTCGTCAATTTCTTCGGTAAAAATCAGAACCAGTTCAAGAAATCCAGAAATCCAGATAAAATTTATTTGCTCACTTTCACATACTTGTTCCGTCACTACGCTGATTTTGGAATCACCAATTCATGATGTTTTCTCTACATTATTTTCAAGTTCCAGTCCTCTAATCGGAAGGAAACATGAGGGAGCCTTTAATTTCGTTCCGGTTAACAAACTTGGTTCCGGGTTTGGTACGAAATTGATTATCATGAAGATGTTGACGGTGGTTGTTTAGGCGGCTAGTGTGAAGAACTTAACTGTTGCAAGCACTTTATCGACGTTTGCACTTTTTTTCCTAGAAAAACGCATTGAAGCTCATCTTAAGGATTTGTGGATTTGTTCAAATGCTAGGTTGCAATGAAAAAATGTGTTGCAGATAATTTTGTTCAGTTATAATGAAATATGGGTTCTAAACCAGTAACCCTTTTTTTTCCTTAAAAAATAAAAACAGCAAGCATTTGGATGGCTAAATTTTTAACATGAATGATGAAATTAAAGTTATGACAACAAAGAATTAGTTAGCGATTTGTTGTGAATCGGATTGGATGATTCATCGGTTTTGATTGAAAAAGCTCAGTCATAGTAAAGACATATAGAAACCATCCTTATAAATTGAAAAGCAAGTGTCTCACCCACTATTGCAGGTCATTTACCAAGGACCATAGGTGGACCCTAAAAATAAGGGTCCATATTAGGGGCTCCCTTTTTCAGCTTGTTACTTTTTTCTGCACCCTCAACACTATAGCCATTCATAATCGCCACAACAAGAAGAATTAAAACAAATGAAGCAGTGGGTTTTGCCATAGTGATGATATGTGAATGAGTATTTTTATTTTCTTCTTATTGATATTTTTTGGATGGAATAAAATTGGCTCCATACTTCAGTTCAATATATAGACCTCTTGATTTCCTTAAATGAGAAGTGAAAGAATTAACTGTGCCTTTGCGTGAGAAAAAATAATCTCACAAAATTTAAGATAAAGCTGAAAATTGTGTGGGAGCCATGTGTTAAATATTAAGGTTGACCAGAATATTGTTGTAGAAGGAATAAATAAAATTAATTAAGTCAAATGATATAGGTAAACTGGTTAACAAATGGAAAATTGAGGTGATAACTTTAGGGCCATTGATTAAGAATTTGTTTTTACTACTCATATGGACAATGGTTTTTAATCCTAAATATAAATAAATAGACAAAGTATGAGACATGTTATATATTGGCTTCAAATTGAGAATTCAGGAAACCCTGAAATCGTGTCACGATTTGGGCATCGTGACACGATTGGATTGGCAGGGAGCATGGCATTTTGAGATGGAAAATCGTGAGACGATTCAACAGTTTCCTCACCAAGTTTCCCTGAAAGGGACTGGTCACAACGGTTGTTCAGAGACAATCGCGGCACGATTGGACAAAATCGTGACACGATTTTGGACTGCTGTGACTAGTATTTAAGTGGATTCTGCAGTTTTTTGAAGGAGAGCTGAAGCTAGAGGCCTAGGGTTCACAAAGGGGGGAACTTGAGGGTTGAGTATCTTTGTAAGGAAGGTCTCTAGGGTTGGGATAAACATTGTAATCACCTTGGGTAGTGAGATAACATCATTGGAAGGATCTAAAGCTTCCTTTGTGTATTCTCTAGTAAGATTCATGTGAGAGTGGTGAGGGAAACAAAGGGTAGAGATTAGGTATAAGGCTGATTTCTTGTAACCTCTTGTAACATCTTCTCATAGTGGATTGGAGAGCTGCTCTCTCCCCTAGAGTAGGTCATATTGGACCGAACTGGGTTACCATCTTGTGTGTGTTTGTTTATTTCCTTTTAAGTTTGCTTATCTCTATGCTTGGTTAGTGTTTGTGTCATTGTTTTAGTTCTTGTGTGTGTTGTTGCTTGAAGACACTTAGACCTAGGATTACCACTATCTTTTGCTCCACACATCTTTGTTTTTCATTGGTGTGATTCCGAACATCGATATACATTTCACAACAATTGGCGCCCACAGTGGGGTATAGGCGTAAAGTGGTATAGTTGGTATCATGGGTTCAAAGTGGGACATCGAGAAGTTCACCGGGAGTAATGATTTCGGGTTGTGGAAGGTTAAGATGCAAGCGGTTTTGACACAACAAAAATGTGTAGAAGCATTGAAGGGTGAAGCGGCTATGTCGGCGAA
>Ga0315915_1007038_pt1 | contig 13574 bp, 5 predicted proteins | sample MpolbnodulesMG_FD_207738 | JGI IMG/M metagenome (GOLD analysis project Ga0315915, IMG submission 207738) | Medicago polymorpha root nodule microbial communities from Los Angeles, California, United States - branched nodules | ecosystem: Host-associated > Plants > Roots > Nodule | place: USA... | reverse complement strand
AACCAGTGGGGTGCAAATGGGTTTTTACAATAAAACACAAGGCTGATGGAAGTATTGAGAGGTATAAAGCTCGCCTAGTTGCTAAAGGTTACACTCAGTCTTATGGTGTAGATTATCAAGAGACGTTTGCGCCAGTAGCCAAGCTCAACACTGTGAGAGTACTTTTGTCACTAGCAGCAAACCAAGATTGGCCTCTTCTACAATTTGATGTGAAAAACGCTTTCTTACATGGAGAAATTTTAGAAGAAATTTATATGGATTTTCCACCGGGTATGGAAGATTCCATGATAAATTCAAATGGAATGAAGGTTTGTAAATTAAAGAAGGCTTTGTATGGATTAAAACAATCCCCAAGAGCATGGTTTGGAAGGTTTACCAAGTCTATGAAGGCTTTTGGCTATAGAGCAAGTAACTATGATCATACCTTATTTTTGAAGAAAGGAGAAGGTAAAATTACAGCCTTAATTATCTATGTAGATGATATGATAGTTACAGGAAATGACCAAGATGAGATTTATAGTTTGCAAAAATATCTTGTATCTGAATTTGAGATGAAACAACTTGGAAACCTCAAATATTTTTTGGGTATTGAAGTAGCTAGATCAAACCATGGTATTTTTCTATGTCAAAGAAAGTATACTATTGATTTATTATCTGAAACTGGGTTGCTTGGGTGTAAACCAGTTGATACCCCAATTGAACAAAATCATATGCTTTTTCAATGTTCAAATTCAACTAGCATAGATAGAGGGAGGTACCAGATGCTAGTGGGAAAATTAATTTATTTGTCTCATACACGTCCTGATATTACCTATGCAGTAAATGTTGTTAGTCAATTTATGCATGATCCACGCAAGCGTCATATGGATGTTGTTGAGAGGATTTTGAGATATTTGAAGTCTACTCCCGGAAAAGGAATTTTATTCTCAAATCATGGAAACTTAGAGGTTGAAGGGTACACCGATGCTGATTGGGCAGGGTCAAAAAATGATAGAAGGTCTACCTCTGGTTACTTTACGTTTGTAGGAGGAAATCTTGTAACCTGGAGGAGTAAAAAACAACCGGTAGTAGCAAGATCTAGTGCTGAAGCAGAGTTTAGAGGCATGGCACTTGGGGTATGCGAACTTTTGTGGGTACGAAATGTTTTGTCAGATATGGGTTTTAAACCAAAGGAAGCTATGAGGTTGTATTGTGATAATACATCAGCAATAACAATTGCTCATAATCCTGTCCAACATGATAGAACAAAACATGTAGAGATTGATAGACATTTCATCAAAGAAAAGCTTGAAGCTGGAGTAATTTCCTTTCCCTTTGTTAGATCGGAACTGCAGTTAGCCGATGTTCTCACCAAAGGAGTGACAAGCAGAGTGTTTAATGAGTCATTATTCAAGTTGGGAATGTGTGATATCCATGCACCAACTTGAGTGGGGGTGTTAAGATAAGTCAAATATTCTGTTAGCTAAATTAGGCAGTAAGATATTATGATAGCAGTAAATGTAAATTAGTCAATTGTATAGTGTGTAGTTAATTGGCAGCTGTCATTCCCTTAATAGAGGAGGAATTATAGGGAGTCTTGTGTATATATGTAATGTTGCATTACTCTATGAAAATATATATGAAATTATTCTCTGAAACTTTTCTATACCTGCATTCATTGTTGTATTACCTGCCACCAGATATGCTGGATGCAATGGCGTACGTGACGGTTTTTGGACATTACTCGATGTCTTAGTGATGTCAAAGATCAAAGTTTGCTTACACTCCCAAGAGAGATGTCCATATCAGCCAGTGGGTGCATATTATGTGAAGAGCTTCATTTTCTACACAATACTAGTGACCTTTGATCCACAATTTCCCCATCACGGGTTTACATAGATCAATCATGATGCATTCTGGTGCAAATCTTCCTCTCCTAACATCAGGAAGAATCCTATCTATGATGTCTAAGGTTGACAAGGGCGGGAAGTGATCGATGATGCATAAAGAATGACAATTGATGGCTCTAAATTCACATTGGAATAAAAAGATACATGAACAAACCGAATTCACATTGAATAAAAGGAATTTTGAGATTGTGAAGGTACGAGATTGTATGGTTGAAGGAAATCTTATAAGAATTATATGATACTACTTATATTAAGATGCATCTTCATTTCGGTAGTCTATACCATACGAACTCCATAGTTAAGCGTGTTTGACTTGAAGCAATTAGGATGTGCGACCTTCTATGTAGTTTTCCAGAAAATGTGAGAGTGAGGACCAAACATACATAAAAGACCCGTGTTTATTTGTAGGGTCAGCCGGTAATACTGAAAGCATTATAGTGAGTTACTAGTGGTATCAAAGTAGAACTCTCCCGATACGATGTGATTCGGGGACGAATCAAGAGGAAGTTTGTGGGCGTGTGACGCCTAAGGCCAACGTGGGTGGAGAGTAATTTTCGGTGCACGAGGCATGACAATGAGTGGCTCTTGAAAGCTTCTAGTCAAAATGGACACGTAAACGAAGTGAATTCTCATCGAAATGAAAAGTGTCATGAGGCCATGCGAGTATGAGACTGCATAGTTGAAAGAAAGAATTATTTAGTATTGTTTATATCAACAAGATGTAACTTCTTTTTAGTAGGTCATATACTATAAAAACGTCATATTTAAGCGTGCTTGACTTGGAGCAGTTTTGAGATTGCTGACCTTCTTTAAAGTTTTTCGAAATGTTTGTGAGTGAAGGCAAAATATGTTGAAAAGAATCGTGTTTGTTTGTACTGCGGATCGGTAAGACTTAAAGTCGTCTACAATGTTAGACTATCAACTTCAATTAAATTTTCAACTACAAAAATAAGAGCCAACAAAATGTTTCCATTGTAAAACACCAAGTTAAGACCTTCTCTATTTTATTGGTTTGGGAGAAATAAAATCAAGTTACCATTTTTGAATTGTAAGGTAATGGTCAAAAGTCATCCATGAACCCTCTCCATGACATTGTGTTTATCAGCAGTTATGTGAAAAGATCCTAAGATCATCACTTTCCACATTTGATTACATTGTATGTGAAATTGAAGAGTACTTTAAGGCGCGTGAAAAACTTTGTGATCAAGCTTTGCTGGCATAAATTCACAAGAAACGAGGAGTGTTACGAGAGTAATTCAATTTCAATAGTGTTAGTTGATATTTAGTGGTAGTTAGAGGTTATATTTGTTAGTTAGCTGTGTTAGTGAGTGATATCAAATGAGAATTAGCATTAGTATAAATGCATGTGCTTGATTTGTATTCAATAATCAATTCAATAATACACAGTTTATGCAATTTCCTTTCTTTGTGTGTATATCAAAATGTGAGTGTGAGTCTATTTTGAACAGTGTTCTACAAAGACGCTAAATGGGATAGAGAAAAGGTGTGGACTGGAAATAAATCTGCATCGAGTCATTTGAAGGTGTTTCGATCATTATGCTATAAGCATCCACTAGATCAACAAAGAAAGAAACTACATGACAAGAGTGAAGTCATGATTTTGGTTAGTCATCATCCTATTAGGCTAGGACATATAGATTATTTGATCCAGTAAAAAGAAGAAACAAATTAATAGCAGCAGAGATGTGATCATGCTGAAAATGAAAAATGGAAATGGAATTAAAGGAGCGTTGTGGAGTCCGAAGAGCGACGAAAACTGCAATGAGCTAAACGTCTAGGACCCATTGAGGATCAAAATGTAGGCAAGTATCCAGTAGACTTGATGGCTTTGTAGTGTTTGATTATAATGAGATATGAAGTGATGGTGAACTAGTGCCTTTTGCAATGTTTGTAAATCTGAACTACTAAGTTTGAAAAAAGGCGTGAACAAGAAAAAGCTTGGGAGTGTGACAAAGTTAGCAAAGGAAAAATAATGTTGATGTTTTGGAAATCAGGAGATCAACTAGGTGACATCATGTCAAAACCCTTGATGGTTTTTTAGAAATGTTCGAAGAGTTGAGAACATTCTGAAGTGTAATTTCATTAGTGGAAAAATTGAATTAAGGAGGTGCATTGAATGAATAAATCAATTCAGTTTAGCTAGTAATTGTTAGAGATAGTTATACCATGTACTAGTATAAATACATGTAGTGATTCCATGATATAAAACTTATTTTGTTTCGGTGAATGTATTGTGATCATTTTGATCTTATATGAGACCTTGATTACATCAAAACGTAGTTAACTCATCAAAGTGTGTGCGCATCATCATCAATTATTCTAATCGAGTACTAGTATCTCTAGAATTTGAACCCAACAAAAATAAAGATAAGCATTTTTTTTAGATCTTATCACGCACAGAAGGTAGGGAGAAAGAAGTTACATGTTCAATTATTCATACAATAAACATAATAGTCTAAACAAAGAATTTATGAAAAATCTCCCACGGCCCTGGATAAAGATATGCCTTTGCCAACAACTATTGATGCACTTCCAAACTCTATCAATTATTTATGGAGTTCAATTAATGACAAACCTAAACCTACATTATAGCATAGCACTACTAGTTGTACTTAATAAAAAACAATTAGTACGATAAATGCATGATTATAAAATTAAGTAAATATACTTAATGTTTTATATTTATCAAACCTAGTTTTGGACCCACAATTTTTGTATACGTGCAGCATCCTTAGTGGACCTACAAACGTGGTCCATATGACCATTTCATTTACAGTAGCCACGACCTTTGCCTGGATACGTGACCCCTTCTCAATTTCCTCCGCAATTCCTCTGTCTGTCCTTCCTAACTTCGATACAGCATCTGGCCCCCTCTTCCCGTACTAGCAGTAATACTACTGGTCCTACCACTACCACCCTCAACTTGATGATTAATGTAGATTCGGTTAAAAAGTTTCACAAGAGAAAAGAGATATTCTACTCCCGTCACAATCTTCAGATTAAACATGTTTCGATGTCGGACACATATCGTAAGTGATATTAACACGACACCAATACATATAATTATATGATTTTATCAAACTATTAGCAGTGTCGACGTCGTGTCTGATGTATGTGTTTATGCTTCGTAACTGGCCACATAAACCTCTACATAAGCACAACACATAAAGATAGATGGGAACTTCTACGGTACACCTGCAAACTAAGGTGTACCGGTACTCCTACTTCAAAAATCTTTAAATTAAATATTATTTTTATGGAATAAAGAGCTATTTGTTGATATTTATATTTTAGAAAATGTCATTTCATAAGAAAAAACATCATTTTAATGTTTATAAAAATCATACTAATTTTTTTTACATTTTATTGTAAAAAATAATTAAAATTCTCTATTATGAGTTCCAAAAATTCTGAAATATTTTATTTTATTTCTTCGACGTTTTTGGTAAATAAGATTTAATTATTATAATTATAGGTGACATAAAACAATTTTTCTCTTCAAAAAATAACACATTTAACTATTAATTTATTAATTTGGTGTACCAATACACCCAAATTTTTAGATGTACCATAGAATTTGCCTAGATAAAATAGTACTATTACTATATAGTCCTAATAAACGAAAACTTAGCAAACAACCACTCTCTCTAGTCTCAAAAAAATGAAGAGCAATTCAAATCCTAAGCTTATACTCCTCCACCCATCTCTTCACAAACAAGCTCCAACAACACCCTTTCACTCTCACCGTCTCTGGTTTTTCTTCTTCCTTCTAACATTCTTCACTATAGTCTTCACTCTCACTCTCATCACCACCTTCACCTCTTCCACCTCCTCGGCCGCATCCTCCACCGCCTCTCCTCTTCCACCCTCCGTAACCAAAGCCCTCCTCCACTACGCTTCCTCTTCAAACTCCACCACCAAATCCATGTCCTTTGCGGAAATCAACGCCATAACAACCACTCTTCACCTCACACCACACCCAAACTTTCTCATCTTTGGTCTCACCCATGAGTCACTACTCTGGTCTGCACTGAACCAAAATGGTCGCACTGTTTTCATCGATGAAAACGAATACATGATCTCAAAATTTGAACAGTCAAACCCAGGAATAGAAGCTTATGATGTTCAGTTCACAACCAAAGTTAGTGAGTATCCCAAGCTTCTTTCTCATGCAAAAGCAAAGTCTAAACACGATTGTAAACCTGTGCAGAATCTGTTATTCTCAGAGTGTAAACTTGGAATCAACGATTTGCCGAATCACATTTACCAACTGTCTTGGGATGTGATTCTTGTTGATGGGCCAAGAGGGTACTTCCCGACAGCTCCGGGGAGAATGTCGGCAATCTTTACAGCAGCAGTGTTGGCTAGGAGCAAGAAAGTGGGAAAAACCAACATATTTGTTCATGATTTTGGAAGAGAAGTGGAGAAGATTTTCAGCTATGAGTTTCTTTGTGAAGAGAATTTGGTTAACAATGTTGATCAGTTAGGGCATTTTGTGGTGAAGAGTGGAACCGACAGTGGTGAAAGTTCTGAGTTTTGCAGAAACTTGAGTTCCCCGTTGTTGTCTGTGTCGGTGTCAAAGGATGTTGATTGAGGAATTAAAGTAATCTTCTGTTTCTTTAAACAATGTGTAAAATTGTGTATTTTGTTTTTTTGTATTTTTTAGTAGGAAAAAAAAGTGTAATTTAATTTGCTTTACAATATTGGACTGCTTTTTCACCTCAAAAAAGGGGTGAGAACGTGATAATGGAGCTTAACTTTACAGGTTTATTTTGTATTATCTTTGGGCTTGTAGCTATGATTGTTTTTCTTTTTCTTTATTTTTGGATAAATTGAAACTTTTGAGCTTGTGAATTTGCAAGTGGAGCCAATGAAATGCGAGTATATTTGGATTCATTTTACAAAATGAAAATGACAGCGATTCTACGAATTAATGTAATGTAAAAGGTAGACTTTAAAATTTTAATAAAATCACAATAACATGTGTCAAATAAAATAAGATCACAATACCACCACAATCTCTTTCATGTGCAACATGATTCCAAACAAATCTTAAACTGCACTCCTTCAAATTGCTCTACGTTTTTCTTACAAGCAAATTGATCTGCCTTCCTTTTGTCCCATAATATTTGTTAAATTTGACAATTTCACATAAATAATTAAGAAAAAGTGATAAATGAAAGTAAGAGAATAATAATAATTTTACTAAGTTATTCTTCTGTTTTTTGAGGGAACTAAGTTATTCTTCTTATCATTGGTATATTCTCATTAATATTACAATAAATCTAGAATGGCAAAAAACAATCCTAAGCTAACAGCCAAAACAGTAGCAGTCGTGTATTCATTTCTTTGTCATGTTGAATATGCTCTCCTTTTTATTTTGACACGAGTTGAATATGCTCTTTTTGTTTTGAGTATACATAATTTAAAAACAGGTACTCTTCTTCATTTTAACAATATAATTTGAAAGGTTAATAGTGCTTTACCTCCTGTAATATATGACCCTTTTGATTTTGCTCTCTGTAAAATAACTTTTGTAGATTCCGTCCTTGTAAAATAAATATTCTTCAGGATTGTCCCCTGGCCCCTATGACTCAGCAGAATCTCTTACGTGGCGCGGGCGTGGATATTTCTTTTTATTTTTCATTAATTTTTTTGTTGGCCACATGTATAATTCATTTAACACCTCATATTTAATTTAAAATAAAAGAAAAAACACAAAAATTAATTAAAAAATATGAAAATTAATTTTCAAAAATTGAAAAAATTAATTTTCAAATTAAAAATTTCAGATTTTTTTTCTCAAAAAAATAAAAAAAATATGGAACTTAATTTTCAAAATAAAAAAATTAGAAATTATATTTTGTAAATTAGAAACACATATTTGATATTAAAAAAAAGTTCAGATTTCTTTTCAATATAAAAAGTCTAAAAAACTTGTTTCAAAATAAACCTTTTCTAGAATTTTTTCAAAAAAATTATTTTTTTACCAGAATATTTAATTTTTTTACAAAAATAAAAATATTTTTATTTTTTTATAATAATAGATTTTATCTTATTTTTTTGAACTTATTTTAATTTCAAATTTATTTTTCTAATTTAAGAAATATATTTTCCATTTTTTTTGATAATTAAGTTCCAGAGCTTTTTATTATATTAGAAAATATAATCTGATTTTTTTTTTCTTTTTTTTCAAAAATTAAGTTTCAAATTTTTTAATCATAAATGCCGTGTAATATGTTTTTTACACGTGTCATCCAAAAAATTATTGAAAAATAAAAAGAAATATCCACGTCAGCGCCACGTAGGAGATTCTGCTGAGTCATAGGGTCAGGGGGAAATTCTGGAGAATCTTTATTTTACATGGATGAAATCTAAAAAATATATTTTACAGGGGGCAAAACCAAAAGTGGTATATATTGCAGGGGTAAAACACTATTAAACCTAATTTGAATTTGATGATTTACAACTTTTTATATTTCTCCTATATTTTGAACTATAGATCCAAGATATTTAAATCATATAATTTTTGGTATGATATGATCTAAAATTACATTTCATATACTCTATTTTACTTCTCTTAGGAGAAACTCATACGTTTATAGGCTTGTCTTCAACGTCTCATTTAATTCCTTCATCGACTCTCCAAGTAGGTTTATATCATGTGCAAAAAACATACATATTGATGCTAGGATATGCTTTGTAAGTACATTCAAAACTAAAGCAAAAAGATAAAGATCTAGAGTCAAACTTTGGCGCAATCATATTGTTTTGGGAAAATCGTTAATGTCTCCATTATGTGTCTTCACACTAGTCGAGACTCCCTCGCATATATCTTTTATAACTTGAATATATATAAACCTAACCACTTTCTTCTTAAGGGGTTTTCACTCCAGCAACTCTATCATACACCTTCTCCAAATCAATGAAAACTAACAGTAAGTTTTTTTTATTCATCGATACTGTTGCTCATAGGTGTCGATGCAGTGACCCTTTCATATTTGACATTGTACTCGAGTTATACATTGAGTTGCTTCCAGACATTGACCTAGAATTCACACTATTATGTATTTGATCCATGTATAAAAATTCGACAATTGTAGATGTTGGTCGTCAAGACCTAACACAATTCTCACCTTTTGTCTGAAATTGTGATGCATAACAAGGCTACCAGGATTCCTATAACATGGTAACAAAAAAAACTAAACAACTATTTTGTATGCAAAATAAAAGAAATCAAAAAATATCATCAATAATACTACTATTAAAATAAAAATATAAAATTCATCAATAGTGCTACTATTAAGATAAGAGTACATTAAATATTAAATACCTTTTTTTCCTATTTTTTTTATAATGCTTTAATTGAAGAAGAAAAACATTATGTATTGCAAACGTTAATAAAAAGAGATAATACATATCCGGTTACTTTTAGGTAACAAGCAGACTCGTATAAGTCTATTATGAAGATTGAGTTTATCATTAAAGACTTAAGTCAAATATAAGATTAATTGGTTTAAAGACGTCTTAGTTATATTTCTTGATGAAAGAAAAATGTGTCTTCATCATTTGTGTGTAAAGTACACACTAAAGAAAAAGGTTATTATAATATGTAATATCTATGTGAACTCGAGTCACAAATGTTCCTACTTAATCCTTTGACAAAGCGCCCAAGAGGAAATTAATTTGTGATACATTGAGAAAAGAATTGGACTTGCCAATCAAAATTAACACATGATGAAAACTAAACTTATGTAATTGGAGTTCCCATAAACAAAGTTTATATGTATAAGAACAAGTTACTTGTTAGTTGTGTTAGCATAAAAAATTAATCAATTTTTATTTTCGTCCATTTCCCATGTTATGAGTAAGTTTTAGACACTGCATTATAAAAAGGATTGTAGGTTTTTTTTAACGATTTTCATATCCCTTATAGGTTGTGTATAAGTGTCAAGTGGGGTCACATGTAGGAGATACTGACAATATCTTTAAAGCAATCGTGAAAAAACCAGCCACATGTACAATTTATTAACTCACAATAACGCGAACAACAAGAACTAAGAGGGTGTAATGCTATTGATAGACTTCTAATATATGTCAAATGTATTTTATTCATATAACTTGCTATACCAATTTTATTGTGTGATAAGTAATATCATTCTAGTATTAATTCACATAACTTTCTACACATGATGTTACCTAGAAAATTACTTTCCAATTTTCTTTGAAACTTTTGAAATATGCACGTAATTGTTGTAAAGTTATATTCTTTTTTGTGGTTGAAAGCTAAACATACATCCTTTAATTATTGTTATCATGACTGGTGGAAACACCTGCTACCTTGTATGTAGTGGTGGGGCTAGGATTATTATAAAGTTTGGGCAAAAAAAAATTGCAACACAATTTTTTCTCTGCAATTTTTGAGATGTAGGTCTCTTTCACTCATTGGGTTTGGGATAAATTGCATTTGCAGCAAATAATCAACATTCAGAGGGGTTTACATAAAAAATTGCAAGCAAATAATAAAAAAATCTAAAGAAATTGCCCAACAAAATATATACATAAAAAATTGCATAAGTTTTGGGCTAGAGCCTGGGCTACTGCCCAAGCTAGCTAGGCCTTGGCTCCGCCCATGCTTGTATGGGTGTCTACTAGTGTCATTTTTTGTCTAATTTGCTGGTGCCTCTTTCTTTGGCCTCTTGTAATTTGTAAACTTTGATCGGTGTTGTTCTCTTGCACTCTTTGTTTTTAATATATACCTCATTTTGATTTGTGGAAAAAAAAATTGTTGCAACTTTTATATATATATATATATATATATATATATTATATTCTCATATTTTTAATTTATAAATATAGAAAATATTTTATTAGAATTTTTTTTCTTATTTTCATTTGTGATAATATTTGACTTAGTCAAATTATTATGGTCATATCATAACTTTGACTTTCTCTTTTGTCAATTTATGTTTGACTTTCTCTAGCCTCACTAACCATTTTTTCTCTTTACATGACTATCTTGCCTATTTAAATGAGACACGAAGACTAACGCGGAAACACTTCTCTTTTTTAATTCTGCTATGGGTTTTTCATCTTCTTGATAAAAAAAATTCTAGTTCATCTGTTTCCTCGTTTTTGTCTATTAAATTTTGGAACAGTTAGCAAATTGCACATAAAATCCTTGAGAACATTGTCAGTGGGTACTTATCTCACTATTTTCCTTCTTTTTTACGCTTTATTCTCTCTATTTCCTATAAAAGAAAAATGAAGAACAATTCAAATCCAAAGCTCATACTCCTCCACCCCTCTCCTCATCACAAGCAATCCTCAACAGTACCCTTTCTCTCTAACCACCTTTTTCTCTTCATCATCACTTTCTTCACTATAATCTTCACTCTTACTCTCATCACCATCACCTCTTCCACCTCCTCCACCGCATCCTCCTCCGCCTCTCCTCTTCCACCCTCCGTAACTAAAGCCCTTGTCCATTACGCTTCCTCTTCAAACTCCACTACCAAATCCATGTCTCTCGCGGAGATCAACACCATAACAACCACTCTTCACCTTACACCACACCCCAACTTCCTTATCTTTGGTCTCACCAAAGAGTCCCTTCTCTGGTCTGCACTGAATAACAATGGCCGCACTGTTTTCATCGACGAAAATGAATATATTATCTCAAAATTCGAACAGTCCAACCCAGGAGTCGAAGCTTACGATGTTCAGTTTACAACCAAAGTTAGTGCGTACCCAAAGTTGCTTTCTCATGCAAAACAAGAGTCCAAACGTGATTGTAAGCCAGTACAAAATTTGTTATTCTCAGAGTGTAAACTCGGAATCAATGATTTGCCGAACCACATTTACGAAGTCTCTTGGGACGTGATTCTGGTGGATGGGCCAAGAGGGTACTTTCCGGCAGCTCCTGGGAGAATGTCAGCAATATTTACAGCGGCAGTGTTGGCTAGGAGCAAGAAAGTGGGAAAAACTCACGTATTCGTTCATGATTTTTGGAGAGAAGTGGAGAAGATTTTCAGCTATGAGTTTCTTTGTGAAGAGAATTTGGTTAACAGTGTTGATCAGTTGAGGCATTTTGTGATAAAGAGTGAAACCGAAAATGGTGAAAGTTTTGAGTTTTGCAAAAGTTCAAGCTCCTCGTAAAATTGTGTACTTTTTTAAGTTTTTCCTTTTTAATATCTCTTAAATTCTAAATAATAAAACAGAAGTGTATTTTTCGTTTACTCTGATATTCTTTTCCAATCTACCTTATCACTGTCTCTATGGCATGGGTTAGAAAACATGTTCACGAGTATCCTGTTGTATAAATTGAATTTCACATTTAAATGCCTCCAGGGAAGGGAATGATTGAAGGAATTAAATTGGCGGGGACCGTTATAAAATCCAGATAATTAAATCCACTTTTTTCTTGTCTTGATTTGAATTTGAGTCTCAAGCTATTTACTCTATGCATTGACATATTTGACCTTATCTACTCAAGTATATTTGTGAGACTATTTTTAAAAATTTATGAAAACAACTTACGAGGATTTTGACAAGTTTTTTTCAACTTAATTGTGTTTATAAGTTATCTAATATAGTTCATAAAAACAACTTATAGTATGTATAAAAATAATTTAACGTTGTTTTATCTTTTGTTATAAAGCTTATGCAAATTTATACATAACCACTTATTATGATATACGGTTGTGTTATGAGCTGCAAATAAACTGGTTATCTAAACGACTAAACGAGCCCTTCCTTGTTGTCTTTGTTGAATATGCTCTCCTTTTTATTTTGACATGAGCGCTTTCTTTGTTCGAGTATAAAGTAATGAAGAAAAGAAAATATTTTTTATATAAAGTTTAAGGGTAAGAATCATTTTGGTCCCTGAATGTGTAACGAGTAGTCATAATAGCCTCTCAATGCATCAAAATTTTAAAATGGTTCATGATTGTGTACTTTATTATTCAAAATAGTCTCTGATATTAAAATAATTTATTGTTGACATTAAATCTTTTCATACAAAAACTGATATGATAATAAATAAGTACTTACATGGACTAATATGACAATAAGTAAGTACATTAAAAGACTAATATGACAATATTAAGGCAACATTTTAAAGTAAATGACTATTTTGACTAACATAGTGCACAATCAAGAACTATTTTGAAATTTTATTATATTGAAAGATTATTGTGACTACTCTTTACACATTCAGAGACTAAAATGACTATTACCCCATATTTTAATGAAGAGAATATGTCTTTGTAAACTTAACTTAGTTGATAGAAACACTGTTATATGCAAGAGACAGAGTTCGTACCCTGGACGTTCCACTCATTCACTTTAAAAAGCGAATTTCTAACCACCAATCTACTTGACAAAATGAAAAGATATGTCACCTTAAGTTTAAAATCGGATTTCTTACATCTATAGTAGGTGACTCTGGCCACTAAATTACTTAACAAAATGAAAAGAAATATGTTTATCAAAATAAGCAAAGAAATCATTATTAAAAAGAGATGGTAAGTATCCCCATGAGCTTATCTCAATCGATAGGGATATTGCATATTATATGCAGGGGCTGAGGTTTGAACCCCAGACACCTCACTTCTCCACAATTAAATTGTATGAGCTCTAACCACTACGCTATTTGACCAAAAA
>Ga0315915_1007033_pt1 | contig 13580 bp, 8 predicted proteins | sample MpolbnodulesMG_FD_207738 | JGI IMG/M metagenome (GOLD analysis project Ga0315915, IMG submission 207738) | Medicago polymorpha root nodule microbial communities from Los Angeles, California, United States - branched nodules | ecosystem: Host-associated > Plants > Roots > Nodule | place: USA... | reverse complement strand
AACCAAAGAACATACTTGTTGATGACAATTTGGAGCCTATTATAGCTGATTTTGGCACTGCCCTACACAGGAAGTTGTTTGAGGATTCTTATAGTCATTCTGAAACCAGGAAAATGCTTTCATCGCGCGTTGTTGGTACCCCTGGCTATATTGCACCCGGTAATTTACTATTCATTCATATTACTGTTGAATTTCATCACCCTTTAATTGCCAATGATAGTTTGATTTCTAGGATGTGGCAATGAGTTTGTTTTCCAACACAGATCAGAGGTAGAATTGTGCAAGATAGTATTTCTCTAACATGTTTGCCTTGTCATCTGTGACAGAAAATGCTTATGATATAGTGCCTGGAAGAAAGTCTGATGTATATAGCTATGGAGTTGTTTTGCTCGAGCTAATAACCAGAAAGAAATTATTAGTTCCCTCTATGAATGATGAGGTGAAGGAGACCCACATAGTGACCTGGGCTAGATCTGTATTGCTGGAAACAGGCAGAATCGAGAAGATTGCCGATCCCTACCTTGCAAGTGCATTTCCCAATTCAGAAGTACTAGCCGAGCAAGTCAATGCAGTGCTTTCATTGGCATTACAATGCACAGAGAAGGATCCACGAAGGAGGCCAACCATGAAAGATGTTATTGGCTTTTATAATACGAACTTGTTTAAGCTGAGGTGTGATAAGGTGCAATATTGTGATGGACTTGTAATTAAACTAATGGGAAATGGTAAGATTTTGTCTGAAAAATTTGCCAGCATAGCAAATCTAGCTGTTCCAAAAATAAACTATGTTTGGCCTAGTTTGATATTCCTTCCCTCTATCACTGGTCCAATACTTATCAAACCTTTCAACTGGTTTTTCCTATCACGTTGGGGTCAATATAGGTACCTGCAGAAATCCTTGTACTCAAAGATCAAATCACCCTACTCTATAAGTACGAATCAAACTGAGGTCACTGTCCAACTTAGTGAAAAGTAGACAAAAGGAAGAGAGAGCTTAAAAAAACTGATGTGAATTGATGGTGGACTGCATTTGCTAACCACAGATTAATTGCAAATTGTACCAGGATTTATGTGTACAATATGGTTCTCAATCTGAAAAATATCAGTTTTAGGTTTCAGAATGCCGTAAGAATCATCAAACAACTTCCTGGACAATAGTTAACTATTGTCCATTATCAACATCCTATTAGAGTGACATGTCAACATCCATAGTTAATCTCCATATTATCAAATTATTTTGCCAACTAATTTAACCTATAGCGCTGATATGTCAGTTTTAGGTTCAAAAAATCTCATTCTGTACCCATGCACACCTCTTCCTACAAGAATTACCTTTGTTTCATACAGGCCAAACTTGATATGCGGCGTTTCTGGAGGTTTTCTTTCAAGCTTTTGATCCATATACACAAGTTTGGCACACGTGAGTGACTTTTAGTCATTTTGTACTTCCATTATGAACTTGGACTCTGCCATGTGATAATGTTTTATTGAAACAGATGGAATATTGCAAATGTTTCCATAATTTGATAATTGGTTCCTGTCATTCTGTTTTGGTTGTTTCATGTACTACAACTACGAGGTGCATCTTTGAGTAAATAGTCAAGGAATAAAATGTCTGTAGATATAATATGATTTAAATGTTTCCCTATAACATATATATATGTTATCTTATTGATTTAAAGGGTATAAATAAACATGCTTTTATTGTTGTAGATATAATAAGTATATGATTCTTAAAAATCATACACCTATGAAAGAGTTTATGTCTACAATAAAACATGAGAAATGATATTTGTACAATCACACTCTTTGAAGCCTTAAGAAAGATAAAATAAAATAATTGATTAGGATTTTCACCCATTTACAACATTTGACCAGGTTTTTTTGTGTTGGATTTTCATTATAACATTAGCAATTGTATCATAGAGGCAAAGACGTTAAAGTGCATGCTTATGTTAAGATTATACAAGAACCTTCAAGCTAGGGTTGGTCTATAACATTGTTGTCAAAGTCAGGAACACACCAAAATGTTACCATTAATCATCTTGTTGATGCTGGATTTAGAGGCTGGTCTTCATTGATATGAGGTATTAAGCTCCACATATACCTTAGATAATGGTTGAAGAGAAATCGCAAATGTATATCTGAAGTTTCTTTGCTTTAGATTGAGAAAACATTTTCAGTTTAGTTTACTATTTTTACTTTTGATTACAAATTTGTTTTCACAATTTTTGTTTTCTTCTGTTTGTAATGATTTGTGCAGAAAACTGTTCTTAAAGTACCTTTCAATTATCATATGCAAAAGTGTTATAAAAAAAGTTAAATGAAGATAACTAAGATCCGAAGATACTTTTTTTCTAGGCTTAATTACACTTTTGACCCCTTAAGTTTCTCAAAGTTGTGATTTTTGCCCCTAAAAAAACAACTCTTTCCAAGTCCTCTAAGTTTACTTGCTGTTGCAATTTTAGCCCCTCATGGCAATTTTAGTCTCCTAAGTTTGTTTTTTGACTCGAAATTAGGGGGCCTGGAAAGTAAACTTAGGGGGCTAAAATTGCCATGAGGGGCTAAAATTGAAACATAAAGTAAATTTAGGGGACTTGACAAGAGTTGTTTTTTTAGGAGGTCAAAATCACAATTTTAAGAAACTTAGGGGGCCAAAAGTGTAATTAAGTCAAAATTGTATTAAAATTGTGAGTGAGTTGTAACTATTAAATTTGATATATTTATTTATTAATTTAAAGAGATAGATTAAGAGATGGTGGTAAGGTTAGAAGGTGGAAAGTTTTTATGGACGTGATGGCACATCGTCACAATGCTTGTGCTTGATAAAGAATCACTTAAGTTTAGAGTAAAATGAAAAATTTAATAAATAAGGGTATAATACAACAACAACAACAACTAAGTCTTATCCCACTAAGTGGGGTCGGCTACATGGATCAAATGATGCCATAGTGTTCTATCATAAACCAAATTTGAATACAACTCATTGACCTCTAAATCCTTTCTAATGGTTTCTTTAATAGTTTTCCTAGGCTTTCCTCTACCTCTTCTAACTTAACTCTCCTCCATTTGATCTACTCTTCTTACGACGACATCTACGGGTCTTCTCTCTACATGCCCAAACCATCTAAGCCTATTTTCTACCAATTTTTCTACTATAGGTGCTACCCCCACTCTCTCTAATGGTGTCATTCCTAATCCTATCATGTCTAGTCTTACCACTCATCCAACGCAACATCCTCATCTCTGCTACACTTACTTGATTCTCATGTCGACTCTTAACCGCCCAACATTCCGTACCATTCAACATCGCCGACCTAATTACTGTCCGATAGAACTTTCCTTTCAACTTAAGTGGTACTTTCTTATCGCACAAAACCCCTGAGGCTCTTTTCCATTTCAACCACCCAACTTGAATACGATGGCTTACATCTGCTTCTATTTCTTCGTCATTTTGTACTATGGATCCAAGATATTTAAACCGCTTTGGGGTATGATATGCTCTCCAACTTTCACCTCCAGGGTAGACCTACTTCTCCTTTTCCTGAAGTTACATTTCATATACTCCGTCTTGCTTCTACTCAAGCGGAAACCATACGCTTCTAAGGCCTGCCTCCAGGTCTCTAGCCTCCCGTTCAATTCCTCTCTCGACTCACCAAGCAAGACTACATCATCTGCAAAAAGCATACATCTCGATGCTAACTCTTGGATGTGCTCCGTCAGTACATCCAAAACTAAAGTAAAAAGATAAGGACTTAAGTTTGACCCTTAGTGCAATCCTATTGTTATGGGAAAATCTGCGGTATCCCCATCCAGCTTCCTCACACTAGTCGAAGCTCCCTCATACATATCCTTGATGGCTCTAATATAGGCAATCCTAACCCCTTTCTTCTCCAGGGCTTTCCACAAAATCTCTCTAGGCACTCTATCATACGCCTTCTCCAAATCAATGAAAACTAAGTGTAAGTCTTTTTTATCCGCCCGATTAAAAAATGTTTCATTGATATTTTAAAGTGACAATTATTTTGAAACAGAAAAAAAAAAAAAAGCTAAAAAGATGATTAATCAATCAAGGAACTGATCATTTTAATCATTTGAACCAGCCAATTCAATCTAATTTTTACATTTGGTTATATAAATGGTGTCTAGTGATTAATTAAAATTTACTTTTTTTACAACTAAAATGTTATCGTTGCTTTATAATAAACTTCGATTGCACATTAAGATCATTCAACTAAATTATTATCGTTCAACTTGTGTATCTTAATATTCCAGTCACATGTACCGTCTTTCTTCTTTATAAGTGAATCTTGCATTCTTCACATCATGTATGGTAGAAGAGAGAAATTATGCGACTGCAACGGAGTACATTATAAATATCCCTTCTTTATTCAAGACTTCAGATATCGTACATGACTCGAAACTGTGTTGTGAACGTAAAAGCTATAAACAAGCCCTAGTTCTCTACTGCGCCAGCTTCATGTATAGTATTCATCAATTCATCCCAAGGAAGAATGTGGACTATTATCTAAGGTTATGGAAGATAGAACCAAATTAACACATCATCGTACATTTATTGGAATTCAACTAGTTCTGCAACAGCAACTTACAAAAGAAAATATGGAATGCCATGTAATTCCAACTCAACAAACAACTGGCTCAACAAAGAGTGATTCACTCTCCAATCAACATGAAATGTATTCGGTCATAAAGTTGCATTGATTAAAAATTATGCATTGTTACTGGGTCTTTTCTTTGTAGTTAATGCAGCATACTCCTTCCCTTCATCGTGTTTAAAAGGTGTCGCCGCAAAATCAATGACTGCAGATGTGAAAGCCAATGCTGATCCGGCAGAAATTGCGGTTGAGATGCTCCTTCCTACAGTATACCGACAGTATGCAAAGCTTGTTAAAGAAAGTCAGATCTAATGCAATAAACTCCTTACACCATATAGAGCTCCTTAAACAAATAACTAAAGAAACTCGCAGCATGAGTGTATACAGACAGAAAAACAAAGATTAACACACAAGAAACACATTAGGGGACAGGCATCCTTGAATACATGGACTAAAGTAACTGCTTAATTGTAGCAAGGAAGGAAATTAATCACTGAAACTACCGTTTTCAACATTTTTAGTGCCAGGAGATTGTAATCATAATTGTACAATGATAATTTGTCACATAAGGGAATAAAACTGAAAGTGATCCCCTGTACGCTAACACTGGTTACCTCCTACTAGTTCCCAAAAAAATAGTGTTCTTACTGGAGCATAATGCTAACAACCAACGAACCAAGTACAATTGAACTAAAGCAATTCAGAAAATATAACTCATATCTTCTCCACTGGGAGAAAATACCTCCAAACACAAGGATCCTTAACTGATAATAAAATAGCACAAATTGTCAATATAAGTCAGGTTGCCATAAAATCAATAAGCCTTTTTGTTGAGGTTCTATGACTTCCTTAAACGATTTAAGACTTGACACAATGAATATGGATGGCAGGATTGATAACCTCCTAATACAAAGAAACACAGACACAACCACAAGGTGATAATTTCTTGCTAGCCAAAGATGCACAATTAAGGTAATAATAGAATGGCTTCCCAGGCATATATCAATAGAATTACACAGTTTGCAATAAAGAGAAGGAAATTATTCAGAGAGAATTCATTTACTGTTGCATTAACTGAATACAGTGTATATGATAGAATGGTGTTTCACAAAAGCATTATGGAAATAACTCTGGGAGCAAGCTCCCAATTACAGAACACTGCAGCAATGAAATATAGAGAAATAAGAATACAGAGAAAACAAATGCTCTCTCCATACTATATGATACAAGCAAAGTCTCCTCCATCCAATGGATTCCCCAACCCCCACTGCCACCCCCCCGCCCCTGACACAATATCTACCCTTCATAATCATGTTTCACTGTGTGATCCCAGACTCTGCATCACTAATCCTTTTAAAACAGCTATCCATTGTGTTACATCCCTCCAACTTCCTACCTGTTCCCCTTTCTGTCCATATACCATTTCTTCTTTCTCTTCTAGACATGGATTGGGAGCCCATTTGTCATGGGCCATTAGTCAGTACACCATAAATATATTTTATAGCTGGAACGTTGTTGTTAAGATTGCGAGTTAGATTGTAGGATTGGACAATTTTAAGATCTTACGACCACTGGGAAAACTAACTCACATGTAAAATCAGATTCTGAAACCAGTCTTTTAACTCATTTTTACCCTAGAAATTACTTATTCTCATGCAAGACACTAATTTTCTCGATATCTATGGGCTGCTCTCCCCTTCAGCAATTACAACTCTGCCTCTAAACCTCTCTGCTGATGAGTTGTAGTGATCTCTCCCAAGAATCTATACACTTCTGTGTGTTCTCTGCTTGTGCACTGCTTGGACTCTCCCAAGTTCCACTCTACTTGTGCATTCTCATGGCTTCTGGTAGCAGGGCTGTGCTAGTCGGTAGTGGGTCACGGGTGGTAGGGGCCGGTGCTAATTGTGAGTCAGGGAAATTATGATTATGGAATTTCAGGTTTATGTTTGCTTTAATGTTGTCATTTATATTTCATAGTATTTGTTACGATCCTATGCTTTGCAATCATACTACCCTCCTCATGATCCTAAGTAAGATCTCGATCTTGACAACTTTGGTTGGGAATCCTAATTACCTAACTAGTTAACTACCTAACAGGCAACAACATAGCAGACTCAGCATTAGACTGATAACAGACTCCAGCAACCATCATACAAGTGTTACTTTAATAAACATTGATAGCACCAGTAGCAATTTAGAACGATAAGTTAATCATGTCAAAAGGAAGAAAAAAAACAATGGAACTCCTTCCACATAGGATGATTATCAACTACCATTTCTGAATTATATTATGGAAAAAACATATTAAGCACTGATTGAATTTTTTTCATCATTATCTACAGAAAAAATATTCTGCTTAGCAACAGTAGCATTATTTCAAAATCTATAACTAAAACACACAAATTCTCGGATAATTATTTGAGAAAGGGATACCTCTGTAACCCAGAATAGTTGCACCAGCAACAAATCCACCAACAGCACCATTTACAAGATCCCTCTTCATCCTGTAGTTCTGCACCACCTGTTCCACCCCTATGTAGACTCCTCCTATGGCAGCAAAGGTTGCTCCATAACCGCCCATCATCTTCAAAGTTCTAATGAGCCCGGGAAGAGCAACACTTCTCTCCACACGAGGAACATCATACCAGGTAGCAACAACAGTACCCCAGATAGTACCAGCAACTAAACCAGTTGTTGCCCCCTTAAAAGTTTTCGTGAGTGATGAATCCTCATCCTCGAAGTACCTACGTTCTGCTGAGTCCATTATAATCTCTGCAAACCAACGAAAAATTCCCAAAAGTAATAGAAGGCGTAAACACTCGGTCAATAATCAAACCACTATTACTAATTAGTCGTGTCAAAAGATAAAGTTACACAACAATGAACCAGTTTGGATAGACTTATTTGATCTTATCTACTTACATAAACACTATTGAGTCTGTTTAGGAGAACTCATGAGAATAGATTATGACATGTTCATCAGCTCTCCAAGATAGCTTATGAAAACAACTTATAGCTTATAACAAAATAATTCAAACTTATTTTATAATGTCTTATGGAAATAGCTTATACATAAGTGCTTATGCTATAAGGTGCAAATTAAGGTGTTAATCCCAATCCCAAAAATGAAGATTTTGATATGAGAGTATTCAAAATTGAAATCGAAGAAAGAATTGAAGAATGGGATACGATTGATAGTGGATCGAGAAAATAACATAAGCCGAATTGGAAAACGGAGCATAGAAATAATGATGAAAAAATTCAGATCGAAGAAGATTGTTGAAAAAATGTGGTATAGTTAAAAGGAGAATAAAATGAAAACCCTAAAAAGGTGAATAGAGAAGCATGTTATGGCAATGAAGAAGAAGAAAGAGAAAGAGAAAGAGAAAGATACCTGAAAGAGAGAAATCGAAGAGCTACAACTCCAAACTCGAAGCGGCCTCCACACTTCGCAGAATTATACTACTCTTGTTTGCAAAAACAATATTTTCGTATTTTACTCCCAAATTTTATCATAATTTTTTTTACGCACCAATTTTATGATATAAATCTATTTTCTTTCTTTCAATTTTATTTTTTTTTTGGTTTCTTTCAAATTGTTTTGTAAGTACTAAGTACAATTTTTAACTTGTTCAAAAAAAAAAGTAGCATTTTTAATGAGGTGAATTAAGGTGGATAAACTTTACCTAAATATTTTAATAAATTTTACTTAAATAAATTAATAATTTGATCTCTTATATATTAAATAATATTGAGTGATAATTTTTTCATTTCATCAAAATATTTTTAAAAAATGTTATGGAAATTCTTAACTACATCAGAGTTTGGATGTATATCACTATCAGAATCTAATAATTGTTTGCGTTTAAAGTTATTTTAAAATAAATTAACATAAAATACAATATAACACTAAATGATTTGATGATGATAAATATCCAACATATGGTATGAATGTGTTAACCAAAATATTATTTAAAATGAATAAAAGATCTTTAATTTAAAAATTTAATTAAGCACTAATATCATATATGTAAACAATTTCTCATCATGATTCTAATTGCATGCATGTTATAGTTTAGGGTTTTGTTTGTACATTGCTTGCATGTCTTCAAAAAGGATTTTATGATTATAGTTTAGGTTTTGATTTTTGGTTTTGTTTTGTTGTTTATTGTTTCTGTTTTATGTGCATCAGTTATAAGTTTAAAATTTTGACTGAAAGGAAAAACTGGGTTTGTTGTGATAGTGAAATTTTTATTGTTGTTCTTAGAGTAAAAAGGGGTATTTTTCTGATTTTTAGCGGCAATTTATATCGGTTATATGAGTTGAGGGAATTTGAATGTTTTTGGGTTAATTGCCATGTTTTTTTAGAGAACTATGTATGCTTGGATTGGCGGTGAGTGTTTAGATTTGTTCCAATCAACTATGTATCCTTAATTTTCATTGCATAGTTGATTTAATTGTTATAATTGTTTGGGTTGATTACTATTTTTAGATGCTTAAATATATGGATATTGATTGATATTGGAGATTTAAGATCAATCGGTTCACATTTGATCTTTACTAAATAGTAATTTTTAAACAACCTTCACCATTGATTTGAAATACACTATTGAAACCACTCACAGTCATGTTTTGTTCAAATGTACAATTTATTTGGATGAACTACGCTATATCATGATATCAAGAGAACTCTCCTTCTGACTTTCTTTTATTGCCAACTCTGTTCAGGTTCGTTATATTGTAGTTTGTTATTCATAATGTGCATATGATTTAATGTTAGTTGTGATAAATGTGTTTTCTGTATGGTTTGTTCCAGATTTGTGATGGTAGAAGAGAAATAGACATCAGGAATAGAAAGAAGGATTCAGATGAAGATGATCTGCAATTCACTGTAAGTTGGTGATGATTTTTATGAATTATTATGTCACCGTTTAATCTACATGTTTTAAAAGTAGTTTGACACTGATTACTTACCTGGTATTATTCTTTATAATGTAATATGTCCACTTAACAGGGTATGTCCATATTTGATTGTTTTTCATTGGTTTATTATTAATTTGGATTTGTCTGCTCTTTACAGACATTATTGGCATGTTGTCTGGTGTTGGTAGTGAAAGGGAAATTCAAAAGAATGGTACCACTACCAAGCTGAATATCATTGAACCTGAGAATGATGGGTAAATATTTATTTTTCCTCACTGTATATATGTTTAGATACTAAGATTAATTTCTTAAGAGAGTTATATTTGCAAAACTGTTGTTTTAAACTACTGCTTTTTTTTTGTGTATAACTTTTAGGTACAAGCTACAGTGTACACTCTTTGGGAGTTATGTTGATGATTTGAACAATTTCATGGCAACTGGTGACATCGAAAACATTGTAGTCATTATTCAGCTGGGAAAGGCCAAAGTGTTCCAAGGTTTATTTGTGTATTTTTCATCCTTTATTCCTAAGTGGTGTAAGGATTGGTTATGATTGTATAACACTTGAAACTGTTATATTTTTTTGCAGATAAGATTTATGTTCAAAACTGTCTTTATTGTACAAGAGTAATTTTCAACCCATCATGTGCTGAGGGAGTCAGCTTCACGAAAAAGTAATTATTCTCACACTTTCATAATATGTTCAATCATAAATGGAATGTATTTTAAGTACTTTGTTTAATAAGTTTATTATGGTTATGCCAGGCAATCTAAACTGTTGATACACCTTCTCCATTGGCCTTGACACAAGTCCAGCCTGATCAAAGGGTTGACCCTATGGAGGATTTTTTGGTTAACATGCCAAGGTCCACCATGCAGGGATTAAAGGATGCCTCTACTGTTAGTATAAATTATAAAACTTATTTACTTTTACTTTATGCAATTGTATATGTGATAAACATCTCACTTTTTCCAATTATTGTAGAACTCTCTATATGTGGTCCTTAGTACGGTGAAGAGGATTGTGAATCCATATAGTTTTTGGTATACAGCCTGCATATGCAGCAAAGCTGTGATACTAGATTCCCATATGTTTTTCTGCGAAAAGTGTGACAAGCATGTCAAGAAAGTGATTTCTAGGTAATTAGTTTCATTGTTGATGGGCATTTTTTGTTTTAAAGTTTGTTAAAGTAAATAAGTATTGCCTAAATTCTTCCAATCTCAAAATGTTGTAGGTATTGTTTGAGAATTAGAACAATTGACCACATTGGTTGTGCAACTCTGGTCATTTTTGACAGAGATGTTGTCGCTATGTTCAATAAGAGCTGTGCAGATATGATTGCTGAACATGGACTGATAACTTGAAAATAATTTGCAAACATAAATTTTGGATGCAACTGACTCATCTCTTAAACTAATCATGTTTTTTCTTCCTGTTGTATGAATTAGGCTATTTCTGAGGGTCAACTCCCTGCTGAGATTTCTAGACTAATTGGTCAGACCTTTTTGTTCAAATTTGAAACAAGAGCTGATAGTAGTCCCAGATTTGAGCAATCTTTTCGTGTTAGGAAGATATGTTATGATGCAAAAAATGTGTATATTTTTTTTTACCTTTCATGAGTAGTATATTAATCTTATGAGTTATGTATACTTTGATTGTTGTAAATTGTCTTTATATACCCTTGCATTACATCTTTTATGTGATTAGGAAGTGTGTTGATGGAGAAAGGAAATCAACATTTGCTTTGCGGTTCTTCTAATGAATGCTCCCAGGTAATGAAACCTCATGAGATCTACATTTTCAATATCATAATTGCATTTATATAGTGTGTATATAGTCTTAAAATACTACTTATATCTTGATGTGATTTCAAATAGGAACCTATCTCATTATCTGCACCTGATACAAAGTTTAAGCTAAAGGCTGTTGTTGATTTATTTGAAGTTGTTGGAGAGGTTTGGTTTCAAAACATAGGTTGGTTTTTTTAATCTGTAACTGCATGCTGCTAATTATATTTTGACCAAGAACTTCCTTTAACTGCAGGATTTGCTTCCAAAGTTTGCAACAGCCACGTCTGATCATGATGAGGAGTCCTTGACAAACATTGGAGTTGTACCATCGAAGAAGAGGGAGTCTCCTACAAATGATGAAGAAGATATGGATGTTCCACTCAAGTTACTCAGGAGGAATGTCAATATTGAAAAGCTCTAGGGACTGTTGTTCAATGTGCATTTTGGAAGTTTTTTTTGGGTCTGTATTGTTAATCTCATGCTCTATGAGATGAACCACCTATATTTATCCTGCATTTCATGTTATGAATCTGTATCTTTCACTGATTTTACTAATCAGTTGATACTCTAGATGCTTATTGGTTTGTAATATTATATTAACCTTCTAACTTAGCTATGGTATCTAATTTGCATTACGTTATTAATTATGTTTTTGATGGTTTATCTTATCTGTCAATTGTGAAACATTTAACTATACGGTGTGTGTAAGAGTGGTGTAGCTTAGCTATCTATGATTTGCTACAATAATCAATTGGAATTTGTTAATGGGACCATGGTGAATAGTGATGTATTGCATTAATTTCTTAATAGTAAGAAAACAACATATGTATAATTTTGTAAGGTATCTTTTATTTATCTGGAGAAGGAAAATGTTTTGTTTAAGAGAATTAGGTCTCTTAATCATATTTCTGTTGATTAGTTGACAGTAGAAGTAAGAAATTGTTTTCTATTTCTTTTGGCTTGAGGAATAAAATTTCTTGCTCCTAAAAAAAGAGTAGAAATTAAATTGGGTGAGTCCACTTCCACGGTATATTTTTCATGATTATTCAGAACTAATTAAAGTACTAATATTCATTTGTACCAAAAAAAAAAAAGTACTAATATTCATTCACTAAAAAAAATACTAATATTCTTTTTTTTACCAAAAAAAAAGGCTAAATTTTATTTTTGTTAAAAGTAGGAATCGATAAGTGCATATCTTATGCATCAACCACTTGCATTAAACCTTGGTAGAGGAGTTGGTTTCTTTATAATCATTTAGTTGAAAATTTGATATTCAACTTTGATGATCTAAGTTCGATACTCTTGCACACGTAAAAAGACCTTTTAGAGCACGTAGCTATGAACCACGGTGTTGGGGGTTCGAATCCCTCCTCATCCACAACTGGCTAAAAGGAAAATACCTTGCATTTAGCAGGTCTGCTTCTTTTTATATAATACTTTCTAATTTCTATTTGTTTTCATTTTAAAATATGGAAAAATAGCTTGAACAATAAGAATAATAAACCAATGTTATTGACTTCTCAAAGTCCAAACGCCATTCTCTGGAGCTATCAAAATATGTCCATTAGACATGGGCTAAGGTTGACAAAATGCAGGTACTATAAAAATAGAGAGCAACTTTTCACATCCCTGATATTATTTTAGGCATACACGTTTTATGTTTTTTGAAAATGCATTTATGGAAATTTTAGAGGTCAAAAACTACACTTATAGTCTGGATACACGTTCAGTTGAGTCAAACAATCCTTGATAAGAACCATGCATTTAATCTAACTCTTGATATTGTCCATTATGGACTCTACGACCTAACCGGACCATAACCAAAAATGATACTATTCTTGAAAAAAAATATATGTTCTTTCATAAATCAAGACTTGGTAAGACTTTGAAAAATATTTTGATAAATATTTCTAATGTTTGTGCAATATTCCTTAATTTGGTCATTTTTCCTTTAGATTATTATCCCTTAATCAACAAATACAAATTTTATGATGAATTATGATGTTCCGTCGTTTTAACATCTATCCATTCAATGCAATATTTTATCGAATACGTTACTGAACCCGTGCGAAGCACGGGTTTGTAACTAGTTCTATAAAATAAAAAAAACTCAAAGTCAAATTATTTTTTGTTTTTATAAGCTATCATAAATAGCAGTAGTTCATAAAAACAAGTTGAAAACAACTTACGAATATTATATAAACTGTTATTAAAGCTTGATGTCAATAGCTAAATTTAAATAAATTC
>Ga0315915_1007029_pt1 | contig 13582 bp, 6 predicted proteins | sample MpolbnodulesMG_FD_207738 | JGI IMG/M metagenome (GOLD analysis project Ga0315915, IMG submission 207738) | Medicago polymorpha root nodule microbial communities from Los Angeles, California, United States - branched nodules | ecosystem: Host-associated > Plants > Roots > Nodule | place: USA... | reverse complement strand
GTGTTGGGGTGGAGGATCTAATTTGGACAGTGAGGGGAGAGAAGACAGACCACAATCAGATCGCAACAGAGAGAAGAGAGAACAAGGCGGTCGCTGAGTGACGATTGGAGAAGAGAGACCGTACGCGCGCAGAGCAGAAAGAAGGAAGGGAGTAACATGTGTTTTACAATATTACCCTCCTATTTTAATGTTGAAATGTCAAAAATACCTATGCTGTCGTATTTGTGTCAAATAATCTATGTTTGTTTATCTTTTCTGTTTAACTAACTTGTTAACTCAACTACCTAACTCTTGTTTAATATGTGTCCTTTAATATCACCGGTGTGAAAATAAAAAAGCTTTTGATTTTCATCACATCGAGTGATATTTTTGTTTATTGTCCATCGACCGATAAAATTAGGCCAAATTACATCAAAGGTTTTAAAGTTATTTAACCATAACAATTTGAGAGATTCAGATCTTAAAAATAGAAGTTATTTGGTGTTTCAATGTTACAATTAAATAACTTAAATGACTTAAGTGGTATGAAAAATACTTAAAAATTAGCTTGTTACAATTAAATAACTTAAGAGACTTAGTTTGTATGAAAAAGAACTTAAATATTAACATGTTATAATTAAATAACTTAAACGACCTCTGATGTAATTTAGCCCATAAAATTACTATCAAAACTCCTGCTGGACTTTAAAGAACATCTACTGATTCGGATTTTGAAGTTGAAGAAGAGAAATCAAGTGGCATCAAGGAAAGTAACCCTAAACTGTTGCTAGTGTCAAAGAGGTCTAGTTTTAGATCTCTTTTATTGATTCATGATGCGGCTGCTATTAAAATTTCGATTGAAAAGTTTCAAAGCTTATTAGCGTTTTTTTATTGTGACGAAAAAGCTTAGTAGGGTTGTTGCATTTGTATTTAATTGTGCCACGGTAAAGACATGCAAGGCGAGTCTACACCTATAGCAGAGATGCAAACTTTTTAACTTATTCTTAATTAATTTAATATATATATAATGATCGTCGATATAATGTTAAGTCAATTTACACCATTTAATTTAATTTTAATCAATTTATATACTTTAAATTTTATTGAACACCGTTAAGTTTGATGAATTTCAACAATATATCAAATAATTTTAAATTTATGTCAAATTTTACATGAGTTGAACATAATAAATAGACATAACTTAACAAACATAACTTGATGTATCTTAAACAGAAAAAAGACATAACTTTGACATAAGAACAAAAAAAAGAAAACGAGAATTTTTGAGATGATAAAAACACGGTTATGAACAACTTTTGAGGTTGTTCAATAATTGAGGAGAATTACTTCAAATGAGACTAAAAACTACAACTACAATATTCTAACAAACTAATTTCTTCATTTTTTCTTCATTTCATTCTTGACAATGATTACAATGACCAATCACTTATTTATAACCTCACATTCTAACAACTTCACCTATGACTCATCACAATGGATCTCTCTAGATCCTTCTAGAGAGCATGACTTATCACCTAATATAATATAACTTGGATTTATACTATTCTAATAGGCTTATCTTGGATCATTATAAACACCAGTTTTTTAAGGACTAAAATCAAAATGTTGTATTTTTAAGGACAGATGCTTATTTAACCCTAATAAATACGTGTCTTTCCTTCCTTCTACTTCCACGCTAAACAACGAAATAACCATCTCACTTTCCACTTGCTTTTCACCCAATTTCTTTCCACTAACAATTTTTCTTCTTAATATCTTTTCTTTCATTTTCTATTTTAATTCAAACTAAGCATAAGTCCTCAAAATTATAGAGATAATTACACAATTTAATTCTTCAAATTTATTATAGAGATAAATACACAATTTAATTCTTCAAATTTAAAAAACAACAAATTTCTAAAATCGAAGAATATTGATATATCTATAAATCAATCAGTTTATAAATTGAAATAGATACCAATAAAAGTCAAAAATAAATTTTATAAGTATGTTGCGAATGCTTACCAATATTTTGAACTCTGGACGAACAAAAATATTTTTTTAAGAGGCCAATATAGATTAGCAAGATATGAATTTTATTTTGCGGTAAAATATATTTGTTATCCCTTGAAAAATTAATAAAATTCAGTTCTTTTTAGGTACTCTCATTTGAAAGGTAGATTTGGCTTCTACCTTTCAAAATATGTCAATTTTTAGCTGAGAGTTTGTTCCCCTTGTTGTAAGGAGGACCACAATTGCATTTTTTTTTAAGTAAGGAGGACCACAATTGCATTTTACCGAAACTTCTACTATACACTTGTAAATTGAAGTGTATATGTAGACATTCTTTCTAAAATCAATAAATCAACAATCATTTTTATGAAATAAAAAGTTATTTACCGATTTTTCTAGTTAAAAAAATATCATTTCATATTCATACTAAACTTTTTACATTTTAGCGTAAAAAATAATCAATATTTACAATTATGAGTAATAAAAATTCAGAAATTTTTTATTTTATTTAGCCGACACTTTGGGTAAATGAGATTTAGTTATTATAATTATAAATGATAAAAATATTTTTAAAAAAACTTGTTTAACTATTAATTTAAAAACTGAGTGTATTGTAGAAATTGCCATATTTATCATTATCTTTCTTACTTTTCATTTGCTCCTCCCTTTGTTTCAAAATGTTCTTTATGATTTTTACAAAGAGATTTAAAAATACAATAAATAAATAAATTGACATGATATTTTTACTAAACTAACTTTATTAATTATTTGGTTTCTTTTCCATCATCATATATATGGTAAATGAAATATAATATTTTGGTTGTAGTGCATAAATTATTAATTAGATGATATAATTGTAAAAAAAATATTAATTCTATATTAAAAAGTGAAAATTATATTTAATTTAAAATAATTTTTCTTTGTTAACGCAACACTTATTATGAAATAGATGGAGTAAAACTTACATCAATCTATTCGAAAAATGCACATAAAAACCAAATGACACAAACAACCAAGTTGTAGTATTTAGGGGTATACAAACCCGGCGCTTTAACCTATCCCAACTAACTATTACTAAGGTTGTTGGTAATCTAAATTATTTTACCATTTTCCTCTTCTTAATTAACTTATATATTTTCTTCAGTTAGGTTTTTTTTTTTTACAAAAATAAAACGATATTCATTCATTTAAATCGATAAATTACATCAGATACAAACATCGTTAAAAATGTAAGGGAGCGTTTGTTTCACTTCTACAAATTGAATTCCCAGGAATCTAAGATGGGAATAATTTATTCTCATGTTTGGTACACATACACACAAAAAATTTCCAAGGAATAATACATTCCCGGTAACGCCGCACAAGACGACGAACAACACAACGCCGCACTTAGACGACGAAATTACAAAAAAAAACAAAAGAAAAAACTTGATACATGTAAAAACCACTTATTTAGATTGAAAGAAAAGGGAAAAAAGATGTCGAGGGGTGATTCTAGGTCAAAAATGACCTAAAACCACCCCTCCTCGATGAACGAAGGAGAAAGAAAGTTCAGAGAGAAGTTGAAGTTTCTCTAGTAGAAAGCTAGACCCTTCCAACGCTGTTTTTTCTTCAGCTAGTTATGTTGTTTAAAGTTTTACATTTTGTGATTTTTATTTTAAATTTCTTTCATAATTTGTGAATTTAATCAAGGTAAAACGGAGGAACATGAACACGGTTTTAGTTTTTTTCTCCAAGAAGAACGTGATTTTAGATAAGGTGACTTATTTTGGAATCAACATGATCTTGTCCTTATATAGTCTCATTTACATCAGATTCAACCATATTTAATAATTGGCCCGATCTAAGTTCGGGTCTAACTAAACTCGGTCTAATATGTCTCGTGTACACTCCTAATAGTATTTCATTATTTCAAGTCAAAATTTTGATTCGAAAATATCTTTTGTCTTAATATAATAGAAATTCATGAATGGTAAGCAGAGGAATAGAAGGAAAGAGAAGAAAAGGAAAACATTGAAACGGAAAGTAGAGGAAAAAGATAGAGGAGTTCTGACGACTGGCAAACCTTAAGGCTGCAACATAATAATGTTGTCCTTATATGTAACGTGTGATTGGAAAGAGAACAAACAATTCAATTCGGAGTTGTGCACCTCACACTTTTATTTACATATATATATCTACACACACAAAACACAAGTATTCATCTCTTGTACGAGGTTGTAGCATCGCAATGGCTAGCATCAATAGAGAGAATAATGATGCTGATCACAATCTTATCCAATCTCTCTTGTCAAAAGAAATATCAACCATTAACGAATATCAACATGAGGATGAAGATGAACAAGAATTTGGCAAGAAAGTATGGATTGAAACGAAGAAACTATGGCACATAGTTGGTCCCTCTATTTTCAGTCGTGTTGCATCTTTCACCATGAACGTCGTTACTCAAGCCTTTGCCGGTCACCTTGGCGACGTTCAACTCGCTTCCATTTCCATCGCCAATACTGTCATCGTCGGCTTCAATTTTGGCCTCCTTGTAAGTCCCCTAACAGTCATTCTTTCATATATTTGTTTTCATAATAATTTTTTTTGAATGAGAATATAGTTGTGGCCGCAATTATTTTTTTATAATCAAAAGCTGCAAAGTTAGATATATCAATTTAATGTATAGTAATATCCTTAATGATATGTTGCAGCGTTATAGTTATGCATGTACTCAACGATAAGCTGCAGCCTCAATTAATAAATATGACAACTTTATATCGATTATGTACAGTAATTAAACTCTTGATGGTCCTATCTTGCTCAACTCCAATTAATGATGCGATAACTGATATATTAATTTGTGTGTTCTTGTGTGTTTGTGGTATTTTTTATGGAACTAGTTGGGGATGGCAAGTGCATTGGAGACACTATGTGGGCAAGCTTTTGGGGCAAAGAGACATAACATGTTAGGAATATACCTACAAAGATCTTGGATTGTTCTGTTCCTTTGTTGTTTTCTGTTGTTGCCATTTTATATCTTTGCCACTCCGATTCTCAAACTTCTAGGACAACCTGATGACGTGGCAGAGTGGAGTGGTGTTGTGGCTATCTGGCTTATACCTTTGCACTTCAGTTTTGCATTTCAGTTTCCTCTTCAGAGGTTTCTACAATGCCAGCTCAAAACTGGTGTCATTGCTTGGGTTTCTTTGGTTGGTTTGGTGGTAAATGTGGTACTTAGTTGGCTGTTGATTTTTGTTTGGGATTTTGGACTTATTGGTGCTGCTATTGCTTTGGATGTTTCTTGGTGGATTTTGGTTTTTGGGATGTTGGCTTACACTGTTTGTGGTGGGTGTCCTTTAACTTGGACTGGTTTTTCAATTGAAGCCTTTTCTGGTCTTTGGGATTTCTTTAAACTCTCTTTTGCTTCTGGGGTCATGCTCTGGTAAGTTGTAACAATCTCTATTTCATTATAATTTCAAGTACCATGAAATTATAATTGTAAACCACGATCAAATCTATGGAAGCATTGGTTTATACATTCCTCTTAGTCTCGACTTTAGGAATCATTTTTTTCGCTATCTTTTTTAGAGAACCCCCTATAGTTCAATAAACATCTTAAAAAACGCTATAAAATATTGAAAAATGTTATAAGCTCGCGAAAAAAGAATCATCACCGTATTTAGAACATACTAGTTTATACGATTGCTTACAGAAATAAGTTTACACACTATAAGTTAACGTTCTGGTTTTGCAACGTCTAGAGCCTAAAATCACGTACGTGCATGTGACACAAAATTTGTATTTCTTGAATATATTAAATTAAGGCTGATAGGAAAACCTTGGTGTGCAAGTAAGTATATACTCCTACTTATGTTATAGTGATTTGTGCAGTTTAGAGAACTGGTATTACAGGATACTGCTACTTATGACTGGCCGGTTGGAGAATGCCACTGTTGCTGTTGATGCCTTGTCTGTATGGTAAGTTATTTTGTTCACAAGTATTCTATGCCCCCTCTTCTCTAAGTATAAAACTTTATTGAATTTCTTTGGCTTCTTCCTATTAAATTTCTTTTAAATTTAATCAGTTATTTCTTTATTAAAATAGTACTCCTAATTATTAATATTTTTTTTGAAAGAGTACTCCTAGCTATTTTAATTACATGAACAATAAAATTTAATCAATGTGCTCTAATATTTAAGGATGAAGTAGTCTTTGATTTTTTTTAGTTTGACAAGTTTTATGATTTTTTTTAGAAAAAATTGTTTGACTAATGTGCTGGATGCATTTGGTTTTGCAGTATGACTATCAATGGGTGGGAAATGATGATTCCTCTTGCGTTCTTTGCTGGTACCGGGTACGATATTTATTTGTTTATCCCCTCTGTTTACAACATCGTTACATAGAAATTAACCTCTTACATATTTTATACATGCATTTGCCAACAAGTATTTCATTCCATATCACATCACATTCCTCGTATTGTCCTCACACAAAATAAAGAATAAAATAAAGGCAAGTTCTATGATACACCCAATATATTTAAGTGTATCGGTACACTTATTCATTAAATTAATAATTAAATGAGTTGTTTTTTTGAAGAAAAATATATTTTTTTTTATCACTTATAATTATAATAACTAAATCTTATTCATCAAAAGTGTCAACGAACTAATTTTTTTTTTTTGAATTTTTATCACTCATAATTAAGAACATTGATTATTTTTTACGATAATATGTAAAAAAATTACAATAATTTTTATAAACAATGAAATGATGGTTTTTCTTATAAAATGATGTTCTATAAAATATAAATATTGACAAATAACTATTTATTACACAAAAAATGATCATTTATTTATAAAATTATGAATGAAGAGTATCGGTACACCTCACTTTGTGAGTGTACTGTAGAAGTTCCCTAAACATTAATTAAAATCAGTTACAAATTAAAACTAATTTTGCAAAATTGATGGAAAGGCACATGATGGAAAAAACACGTTTTATTCCACTAATAATGAGTCATTGACCAAATAAATGGAAAACTATAACTTTTGAAATATAACAAATAGTATAAAAATACAACATACAAGGCATTGAAACTTGAAAATGTAAATTTTTCTACATAAAACATACAATTGCCCCTACTTCTCTTTTTTATTCTTAGGAGCGACCATCGCTCAAAAGTGGACATTCATCTTTGCAAAATTCTAAATTCATTCCCTCGACAAAATCTAGTACATCAAGGAAATGTTACCGTTCAATGTAGATTTATTTGGTTTATTGTGTGTAGAGATGATGCACTTTAAATCGATTTTGAGGTAAAAATTATCTAGTTCAAAAATAAAATCACGCGGTTTAATTGATATAGTGCTACTTCATCTGTAATTGTTTCACATTCGTAAACTTGAGTTAAAATATTCCCTGAAAATTTGTTCGCTGGTATTGTAAAATTTGTAATTTATCGTTGGAGATTTGTACCAGTAGTACCTCCTTTTTGACCCACGGATGGGTAATATGACCTGAATTCCCTGGACTTAATGTTAAATCTGTTAAAAAAAACTGCTAAGGTAATAATAATTAAATAGAAATGGTAAGCTAGAATGAAAGTTAGGTAACACAACCACCAATTTATTTTATTTAATCTAATTTTTGGTCATCACACAACATTAAAATTGAACAATGGACGTGACTAGTTAGGCAGCGTGTAGTGAAACTTCAACTTTACTGATCTAGCTTAATTAGCAGTAGCAGTTCAGTGCAGACAGCAAACTTAAAAACACGAGTAAATGACAATCCTGGTACTAGAAAGGGCCTGGGCCTCGTGGTGGACCACCGAAGCAATCCTGTAGCAACCAGCAACAGCATAAGCAGGAGAAGCTGCATTGAGGAATTCAAATTTAATTAGAACAGAATCCATTAGCTACTAAATGAAAATCATTCATGATTGAGTAACATCATTCTTTTGTTTTTAAAATTTAATTTAATCATCTACAAAACAACAACATAATACATTCCTTCAAAAAAAAAAACAACATAATACACCTTTTTTCTTTCAAAACCAAAAGAACTTGTGTTTATTATCATCATAATTATAACTCACCAAGAAGATAAGAGACTGCATAAACCATTAGCAAATCCACCAAAAAAGCCCCCAGGTCCAGGTGGACCCCAACCAGGTCCAGGACTCCAACCAGGCCCACCTGGGCCAGGGCCCCAACCAGGTCCACCAGGTCCCATACGATCAATTGGCTATCTTTGCAGCACCAAATTACACCACGGCAAGGGAACTGGGGAGAATAAGGTTCAGCTTAAGCAGAATAAATGAGGCCAAAGGGTATAAAATCTATTTGTTTTGCTACTTTATATGTGACTGGTAGTGTGGTATGATGAGAGCACAAAGCTACAAAATTGACTCATATATATGGGATGTAATATAACATTCAACAAATTTTCTTGTTGAGTGAAATAAGAATGAATCAAAAACTAACAGTCAAAGGGGTGCATGATTAGCTACCTTTCAAACCTATGAACCAAACATGATATATGGTTCAAATGGATTCTGTAGTTTTAGTATAAAGGAATTTATGGAATATTGGTAAATTAATTCAATCTATCTATTCCAACTTCAGCACTAGGCAAATATACTTTGTCACTTCAACGATCAATCAAATGATCCTGTTGACCAACTGTTGAACAAAAAGACTAGTGAGCCACTTTCATATGTACTCCTTATGATCTTATTTATAAGAGAAAATTTAATTTTTAGGTTAATTCAATAAATATTGTATATAGTTCCTAATATAAGACTATAGACAACATTTATTGAATAAATCTAAAAAGTAAATTTTCTCTTAAAATAACACCGGAGTAGTAGTTCATAATAATGATCACGAGGAAGCTAGTGACTAGTTTTACTATTTGTGTGTTTGGTTCCCTGGTAGATAGAGTAAAAAATGATACACATAAGATACGCCACTTTGTTGACAAGTAATGAAGGCAAGGCTTATGGATTACTTCACCCCATTCATTGAATTGGAGAGATGGACTTGCACCATGTTACATTTGAGCTTGACTCCAAAGCAGCGGTGGACCGTTCCAATCATTCACCTAAAGATTTAATGGAATTTTGGTCCGCTGTTAGTGATTTGTCAAATGGCTAAATTGAATCTCTTTGTTTTTTGTTGGAAAAAGCCAAAAATTTATTATGAAACGGTACCAAAGGTACCAAAACACGATACAAGGTTGATAATTGACTATACAATAGCCTAAGCCACCTAAGACAGCAAACCAGACTCAAAACAGAATGATATGGAGCCTAAATTGAACGACATACTAGAAAATAGATACAGAGTGCACCAACTGGTATACCAAATCAAACTAAAACCAAAATGGAACAACATACGAGCCGAGGGAAGCATAGAGCTCAGCTGATGAACAACACAGACTGCATCAACTTGCTGCAGATTCAAAAATCAGCAGCAGATTAAGTTTAGGTACACACTTGACAAATTAGTTTACTCCCTTGAAGGACAAAAGGCGCCAAAGCTACACACCTCTCAGGGCTCCAAATAACACCAGAACCGGCTAATAGTATAAAATAGAGTAGAGCTAGCAACACCCTCCAACACCCACTCTCTTATTGCCTTAAATCAAGGTGGGTCTCACACTTTGAAAATGGTCTCACTTAAAGCGGTGGGACATACATTGATTTATCCAAAGAGAGGGTGAGTGTTAGAGAGTGTCCCTAGCATTTCTCTATCAAATATGCCATTTCCAGTCTCTTAAACTATGAGAATGAGACCTGATCACCCAAACCCCACCAGCAGCACAAAACGTCAATACCACACAAAATGTGCAGACAATCAGAAACAGGCACCAACTATAATAAGGTCAACTACTACAGTGCTATGAATTCCCCAGATAAACAAGGAACTGCAACCGGTTAAACCCAAAACCTGCTCTAACTGGGGTGAATCCGCACCTGCTCCAGAAAAAATGCTCAAACAGAACTACTCCAATACTAACATTGACAGCATGAACCAAGTGAAAAACTAAAGCTCTTTAAATGATCCTACAAGACTCTAAAACTGAAGCCTGCCTCCAGACATTGCCAAACTTATATCCAATTCAAGTCATAATACAACTGAGGCATAACCTTGGATTCATGTACCATGGAATGATGTTATAATCTAAACTATTTGATTTGATATTCAACCAATTCGACGAATGCATTTTCGCCTACTCAACCAACTTCTCCATACATATATCTCTGTTATGAAATATTTTCTCGTTTCTAGACTTCCAAACTCACCTAACACATGCGAACCAAATCACACTAACCCGCTTTGAAAATGTTCTGAACAATGTTTTCCCATTACCGATTAATCCTTCAAACTGATCCAGATGCAATACACCATTATGTAATGCCGTGGATATCCCAAGCCAATGAAAAATTGCATACCCAACACCTGCAAAAGTAGGACAAGCTAAATTTAATATTTGCTCAAACTCCTTGGTATATTCTCTATGAAACAGGCTAATGTGTGAGGCAGTTAATGTTCCTTGTTGAGTGACTACAAGAAGTACATCTCTTATATTTGATTTTTGATACATATGGCTGACAAAAAGCTTTCAATTATTCAGTTGAAGCAAGGAGAGCACTTCAGAAAAAAGGATTTAAGTTAAGCGGAGCTACCTTTATCAATAAGATTCACAACAACCCTAGAGTTCATCTGAGAAAAACATGGCTAAAAGATGACTCACTGGATAATTTTATGTCCAAAAGGAAACTCCATGATTCAGCGCACAAGGCATGTCAAGAACCTGACATACTATGAAAACATTAGATAAAAGCTCCAACAGGGTTCCAAATTAATCCCCCTAACATACTATGGAAGCCTTTGATAAAAACTCCTAAAGGATTTCAAAGAAGCCCTCTAACATACTATGGAAACCTTTGATAAAAGCTCCTTTGCATAAGTTTGAAAGAAAAAAAAGGCAAAAGCATTTCTATATTTCCACAACATCCAAATCAAAAGAGAAAACAAAGTGCCAATTATGATAAGTTGTATCAATGTTGTCATTGGAAAGATTCCACTCAAGACATTGATATTAACCTAAGATCAAAATTCTACATCAGTAAATAATCATGATAGACGACTTTTTCCAAAATTCCTAAACAACATGCAATCTTTTAAAAAATGCATTATAAACTCAACCTGGTCATTACATCTCTGGCAGTCAGCATTAGTTGTCATGCCCCTTCTAATCCCAATCTTCATGGGTAAGAAGTTAGTCATGACTGAATCCTTTAAGGAGGCCCTTTGATGAAAGATATTACCAATTTTTCCACAACTCCAAACTCCCTTTGAGGCATATGAGCGAGTTGAGATACTCTACGTTTAATGGACACTTCCATTTAGAGAGAGATAGACACTGAAATAAATTATAAATTAATTTCATTCGTCTATGTCTCTCCAAATGAAAGTATCCATTAAAAGGAGAGGATATCAACTCATATGAGTAGGAGACCTTGTAGAAGCGGATTCTGTGGCCATTTGGGTCAATAAAGTCAATCAAGTTTTTTTTCTTGCCAAGACAGAACAGAAAGGAATTCTATTGAAGATTATATAAGACCCATTAGTGCAAGGAGTACCAATAGAGGATAGAGATACAAGAATGTCAACAGCAAGCAGTACAAAAATAACAGAACAAAAAATGAATCATAGACACCTATTAGAAAATGCATAGAACCAAACTTTCAAAAGAAAGTGAAAATTATCATCCAACTACTGTCAAACTATTGGTATAGCTCTCCAAACCAGAGAAGTTCTACCTCAAGGAGAGTTATGCATTAGTTTTACAATCAATGTATGTGATCGACTACAATCATTTGAATAAACCATCAAAGTAGTGCTTAATTTATATGAAAATCTATCAATTTAGTTCCTAATATCTTAATTGTCTTTCAAAATACAAATAATAAGGAGCTTGTATAAAATGAAATACGTAGAATTAATGCATCAAATACGCAAACATTAGAGAAAAAGGAATGAAAGACAAAGATGAAGATGCTTCAGATTAGCATATAGGCACATTCTTCAAAGCTATAACAACCCGTGTCAATTACACGGTGCGCAGATTGCTGCTACAGCTCATGCCAATAATACTTTCGTCATCAGCTACGCATCAACTCACCCCCAATTCAATTCATTCTTCAATTAAAACACCCAAAAAAAAAAAACTACTCGATCAAAACTCGAAAGCAACAAACATGAAAAATAGCTTTTCGACAACACAATTTGGGAGCATCGAAGCTGATTAGGGTTTTACCAAACTTTAGAGGCTGAAATGAAAAGGTGCGATTTAAATATGAGGATGAGGATAGCACATGAATGAAGAGAGAAAGAAAAGAAACGTTCGCTGCGACGTCGTATTACTTACGGATTGCCCTGCACTTTTCGCTCGCACCCAGCTGAAAAGACATTAATGACTAGGGCGCGAATTAACTCACGTACCTTAGTCAGTGGTCAGAACTGAAGAACACACGTTTTTTGAACGGTGTTCAATGCAAATTAATTGATTTTGCACGTTTTTGTTAAGTTTTTTCACGTTTTTTGACTATATTTATAGTAGATATAACTTATGTTACAGCGTATTGAATAACGTAAATAAATGAATTAAAATAAATTCAGCGTGAATTCGAATAAAAATTGTGTATTGAATAAATTCGAATAATTTTACGTATCAAAAAAAGGCCTAAATAAACTCAGCGTAAATTCGAATAAAATTGCGTATTGAATAAATTCAAATAAAAGTTACATTACAAATGTACCTTCCAATTACAACAATTATTTTGCCTCTGAATGGTGTAAATTCAAACTTGCTAAGCAGCAGAACTCCAACATTCGACCGGCATTTCTACTGTTCCATTCAAAAGATTAAATTCTTGTTAGTATTGGTTTAAATGACGGTATTCAAGTGTCAAAAGAATGAGGTACATTCTTTGACACTTCAATACCTTCATATAAACCAGCTTAATAAGAATTTAATCTTTTGAATGGAACAGTGGAAGTGCCGGTTAAATGTTGGAGTCCTGCCATTTAACAAGTTTGAATTACCTCATTGTGAGGAAGATAATTGTTGTAGTTGGAAGGTGCATTCCCTACCTAATCACGATCTTCTGGTGGAATCATACTGTTGATTATATTTTAGTTGATCTCAGCAAAGTTACTCGCATATTGATCCACTGGAACATGCTGTGCTCCCAAAACATACTCTTCACGTTTTCGTCGTTCGTTAATTCCACCCAAGTGAACGATATTCTTCCCTCGTCGAGCGTTGGACATTTATACCGAACGCATTTCACCCTCCCTGTGTCTCTGGGGTTGACTCCTTGGTTGAATTCATTAAGTTGATCTTTGAGACCTCTTAACTTAACACCAAGGCACCGAACCTTCAACCTCTGAAGTTCCCCGCCGTTGAATTGTGCATGAACGTCGATCCACCCCGCCATTGCTTCAAATCTACGCAGTAAGAAACTAAAAACAATCAATGAAACACTCATTCAAACATTTCATCAAACACTTGGAGTGCAAATTATGT
>Ga0315915_1007027_pt1 | contig 13584 bp, 7 predicted proteins | sample MpolbnodulesMG_FD_207738 | JGI IMG/M metagenome (GOLD analysis project Ga0315915, IMG submission 207738) | Medicago polymorpha root nodule microbial communities from Los Angeles, California, United States - branched nodules | ecosystem: Host-associated > Plants > Roots > Nodule | place: USA... | reverse complement strand
ACATGTGTCTGAAGAATCATTCCACACTTTGTTGTTTCTGTTTTTCCATATGCTCCACATTAACGTGCTAAAAATTGGATGCTGAGTAGGTTGCGGCTGCTGTAGAATTTCGAAAATGGTGGTGGAGATATTACCGACATTTGAAACAACATTTGAAACTTCATTCCATAGTCCCATCTGCTGCCAACATTGCGCGCTTTTAGGACAGGTGAACAGCGTGTGCGCACTGTCTTCATCTTCGCTACAAAACGGACACTGCAAAGGACAAACTACACCTCGAGTATGTAGTCGAAGCCGTGTTGGAAGACAGCCCCGAGTAACACGCCAGAGAAAGTTCTTGATTCGAGGTGGGATTTTGATGCGCCATAGTTGATTCCAGCTGCCGTCAATTATGTGCTGTTGGACAGTCAAACTGTTTTCCATTATGCTTCTGTACGCACTGCGAACCGAGTAAATTCCATTCTTTTCCAACTTCCACATTGGTGTATCCTGCTGCACCGAAGCATACAATGGTGTTCTGCATATTTGATAAGCTGAACTGTTGTCAAATAAAATGAAGATATTTTCTGTATGCCATTGCTTCATGTGTGGGACGAACAAGTCAGACACCTTAAGCGAAGCCATTGCTAAATTCATATCTGCAGGCCGTGGGATAGAGTGGTTTCCCCGAATCCAAGATGGGTTCCAAACTGATATGTTGGTTCCGGACCCTATGCTCCATTGGAAACCATTTTCGACAACCGCCTTAACGCTCCAAAGACTCCTCCAGACAAAGCTCGGTTTGTGGCCTATACTTGACGCAAGGTAGTCATTAGAAGGAAAATATCTAGCCTTAAATAATCTAGTGATCAAGGAATCAGGATGTGTAAGAAGCTTCCACTCCTGTTTTCCTAACATTGCCATATTAAAAGCCTTAAGGCTTTTGAAACCCATGCCTCCAAAACTTTTCGAAACCGTAAGTCGCTCCCAAGATAACCAATGGATACCTCTTTTATTACCATTTCCTAGTATTGTTTTTTAAGGATTTTTTTCATAACCATCAACTAACAATAAATTGGTCAACCCTACAAAAAACAATAAATTAGTCAAGTAAAAAGTGGTAAGTGACTGAATCATTAAACAAATAAATGGTCGTAAGTTCGATCTCTAACTCTTGCGTATAAAAAAAAAACCCAATAACAGGTAACATGTATTCTTTGTTAAATTACTACAAGTTTTGAACGTCATTCAACATTTAATCTTTCATTCAAAACAGTTGAGTTATCCAACTAAAAAAAATTGCATTCCTTTTTTTATAATGTGATAAAATGGCATTACTTTTTATGTCATTATCAATGTTTGGGGTTACATTTTCGCAATTCTACTTATCCTTCGTTCATTTTATCTTACACAAGAATTGTGTTATTTGAACAACCATTTTAATGATAACTTGTGACAACCAAAATTTTATAAAGAAAATGAAGTATTGACACAAAAACCAAACAATAGAGAGAAAGTAAAAACATAATATGAGTATGAAAGAGAAAGTTGTCAAAAATAATTGTACAAATATCATTTCTCCTACATATATTATGTATTTGCCCTTACCAAATGAGCTAAACTCACGGGGGCATCTTACACATTTTAGACTCACAAATTAACCCATCGAAATAACTAAGCACACTAATCCAAAGACTAAATCACTAATAACACTCTCTACCCCACTTTTTTTATCAGATGAAATCATGATTTGGTAAACCAAACTAAAATTTTATGTAATATCGCTTAACTTCCTTGCAAAGCTGATTTCATTACTACATCTTGTATGCGAATTGCTTAAACGATAAATCACCTTAAAAACTACAGCAGAATATATTTTTGAGTGAAGGACTAAAAGAAGCAAGAGTTACACAACAAAGAATACAGTTGGCATATCATTACATGAAGCAAATGCTAGGACAGGGAGAAAAAACATCAGGACCTTCCATAAATTATGAAGGATCGAATCATTTACCCACGCTACACAATCGAATCTTTCTTCAGATTGAAGAGTAGCAAAAAACTAAAATACAATAACAACAATAGCTACGCCACATATACTACTACAGGCTCACCCAAAAGTTCAAAAAGGAAAAGTCAAGTTTCCAGTTATTCCAAAAGAAACTTGATGATCCAGGTCAGGCGCATAACTCTGAACATTGTAGATTGCCATATCTTCTCTGTTTTGTTTCACACACAAAATAAGCTTGTTAATAACATCTATGATTGGCTATGCTCCATCAGTCTTTTAATGCAATGCATGCATACAAATTGAACATGACAGTTAGTTTGGTGAAGCTAATTGACATAAGACCAATCACAAGAGATCGGATTTATTTGCTAGATGCTTTTAGAAAGTTTAAAGTCTTGCCAGAATTAAGGTCAAACTGTTTAATACTATCATCGTTGACATGCTTTGAATGTGAAATCATTCATCCAGCTGTAAGAGATTGAGTGTTAAAGTTAGTGTTGAAAAAAGAGTGTTCCTAACACTCCTCTAAATTTTAGAGCTTATACACATTTGTAGACTTAATCTATTTTATAATAACTTTACTTTAACGGTTGGATCAATAAATAGAAATGGAGAATATTTCACATTATGTGGGACCAACATTGTTTTCATTCTATAAGAGATTGAGTGTTAAAGTTAGTGTTGAAAAAAGAGTGTTCCTAACACTTCTCTGTAAGTAAATTATATGGTTATAATTAAGAATAGAATACTCAAATACTGTAAATTAGTTTGTGCAAAGTGTTTCAACAAGCACTTAGTGAAAAGAAAAAAAAGGTCATATAATCGTTTAAAGCAATATCACCATGCAAAAACCAGTTTAATGGTGCATGGTGCACAACATTTTTTAACCTTCAGATAATAACAGTTTCACTAGATTCACCATAGTCCTACTCCTGCTACAGGGAATAATGTACTCATCCAGTCATCCACCCCCAACAAAGCAAACAAGGACCTGCCTTGCCCCAGAATCAGGTTCTTGAATACCATCTTAATGATGTAGATAAGTAGAAAACAGCACCTAATCTGAGAAACAAGATTAGCACCATGAAGCAAAGCTTCAGTAAGGGGTTATGGATCTTGTGGACGGCTCAAGGAGGCACAATCGGTAGACAAACTACCATGGCTAGATATCATTTCAATGGTGACATTGGTAATAGAAATTGAATTTAATAATGACACGGCAGAGGGATGATCTTCTTAAGTTGAGATTCTTGCAACTTTGGCAGTTATCAAGACTTCCCCATGACTTCTATGGTCATTCAATTGTACTAGGTTAAAATCTTAACACTACGGGATCAACACAAATGTCTGCATCCACCTTGCAAATGTCCAAAGAATCATTCTTCCAAGAAATACCTAACTCTACATTTCCGCCAAATCCACCTTGCCTCCCAATGACAATGGCACATGGATTTATTGGATCCTAAAACAGGTTCATTGCGTGAGAAGATGCAGCGTGGGAGGAAAGATATGAGGGAACGAAAAAGAGCACGAGAAAGATCTGGTGTCTAATTGATCTAATGGTAGGGAAAGGTTGTGCACAGTGCAATGCTAATGTTACTTCTGCATGTTAGAATAAGTCGTCTTTTAAATGACTGAAATTTTGAATAACTTCTACGCACAATGCAACACTTACGTCAGTTGTGCACCTTAAATATTTCAGAAGTTCCGTCCTTTAACTTCTCTGAATATCAATAAACGTATATAAACTTTACTCAAACATTCGGGAAGGGATAGATCCAAGACTCATGAATTTCTTGGCAATCTATTGTAATATTAATATTAATTTGTATTTTGGTACCAGTTTCTATCACAATGTTCCTGCAAGCTAAATACTAATTCAAAATGGTCATATATGTGATCCAAATGCACAAGCTTTTTTTTTACATGTCAACAGCTAATCTTTATCCGCTAGAAGTTAATTCAAATTGTTGCTACAGATGAGTAAAAAAGAAATGCGCACATGCACACTAATACATTTCATAATATCAAAAAGCAATATAATCCTTGCAATAGAGAATCTACTTAAGTTGAGAGACTAGATACAATCAAGCCAGAATATATGTCCAGTTCAATTCTTTACCAAAGAGACTTGTAATTAGTTATGACCCAATAAACCTCGGAAATCAGAAACATAGTAGGAGACAAGAAACAAACCAATTATAAGTATCTTTGTCGCCTTCTGCATTTTATGTAGTCAACTTCTGCCAAGGGTGAATTTTGACACAAGAAGTCCACTATTCCATCAGGTACGGGTGAAGATGGTTCCAACCCTTCTTTAAATGCTTTTCGTATCCTAGCAGCTTCTCTCTTTGACTCGGCGTTCTGTAACTTGATATCCCTCAGTGTCATGCGAAATCCATACAAAAGTTCTTCCATTCTCACTTTCAATGACTTCAAGTTATGCAAGGAAGGTAATCTAATCTTCAAAACATCAGGATATAAGGAGAGAACCTAGGCAATGGGGGATGCAAGTGAATTAGTCGAATGCAAGAAATTTAATTTTTAATAAAAATTAGAAAGAAAAAAAAAACATCTTTAACGTCAAGCGAGAGAGCTCAAATCTCCTCGAAGACTGTTGTAAAGTAGTCATCTGTGCCACTTTAATACACCAACAACAACCAAGCCTTATCCCACTAAGTAGAGTAGTCTACATGGATCAAATTACGTCATAATGTTCTATCATAAACTATTAAACATCACGCCTCAGAGTTGAACCCACGGTCATAGTCCCTTTTTGAAAGGATACAACCACTCAACCATAGTGTGCCACTTTAGTTAGTAAAAAGCTTATGTATTCTCAATTTTTTTTTATTAAAATGACAAAAATAATAAAGCATCGTAAGAAGAAAGTAAAAAATAGCTTCAAAACATGCCAGGGTAAGGTACCTGAAGAGTAGTTGCAGTGACTGTCAATGATTTTATATTAGCAAACACTACCAGCCAGCTTAATAGAAACACAAGAGGTGCCCTTTCATTCGACTCTACTTCTGCATCAATATCTACATGTTTAAGAGAAGAAATACCTCAGATAAGGAGTACCGGTAAAAACAAACTTCCAAAGACTTGGAGTACATAAATCAATTTCGTAATAGATGGATCTGTCATGATATATAGTTAAATTGACAAGTGTCACACTTGATATGCAAAGTGTTTTTCCACCCCTTACAACACAATTGCACATGAGCAAACTATTCAACCTGTTAAAAGTTGAAAAGGGCTCGGCACAATCATTATCGTCAACATCAAATACAAAATCCCCTAATTGCAAGTTCGTTAAAGCCGGCAAATTGAGAGATTTTGGAAACGGTGTTTCGTGATCTCTACCACCATTGTAAATAGTAAGCTTAAGATGTGTTAAAGCCTGACATGAAAACATGGTTGACGGAATTTGAGCAATGTCGCCATTGAAATGGAGTCCTAATCGTTTGACATTGTGTGAAAGAGCATAATTCACAATCTTTTCGAGTTTGGGCTCAAAGCGACCGTTACTACGCTTAAAATCAAGAGCTTGTAGTGCGATAGAGGAATCGCGAAGAGATAAAACTTTAGACACTAATCTGGTGAATTTCTTGTAAGCTCCAAAGTCTGAAGAATGCAATGTAAGAGTAGGAAGACATTTCCAAAGATCCTTATATCTTGTGGATAAAACACAAGTTTGAACCGCGTGTGTCGTGTTTAAAAACGAGAGTATGTGAAGGACAATGCTTTCAGGTAAGTCACTTAGTCTGTCTTCGTTTTCGCTCTCGCTGAGCTTTATTCTCTTCGGCGACAGCGGAATAATTATCTCACAAGCGGAATCAGACATTCCAATAAGTATACCTGATCAAAAGAAGACAATAAATAAAAAACCCAATTATTTTTCTACAATAGAAGTAATTCAGTGTATTTTTGGTTTTGCAGAGACAAAAATTGATTTTGAGTGAATTGATTGTGTAGAATTGATTTTATCGAATGTAAAGTGATTAGTGTTTAGACACGTACGTTAAAAAGTGAGTTCAACAATAAGAGTGTGTTTGTTTTTTTGACCCTCTGAACTTTTAAAATGTTGCAATTTTGGTCTCTAACGGAAAAAAATAACAATTTTGCTCTCTATCTTTTGAGAAAATGTGCTCTTTTGACCCTCAATCTATATGAAAATATGTTCTTTTAGCCCTTTATCTTTAGGGAAATACGCTCTTTTGCCCCTTGTCTTTACAAAAATGTTGCGATTTTGGCCTCTGGAACACGTGTCGGCTTCTAAGCAGTTTTGCAACAGTTTGTAAAGGTTTTTTTTTTTTGGTACAAAAAGAGGGCAGAGCTCAAAAAGAAAACAACGGTTTATAAAGTTAGGGGATAAAATTGTTACTATTTTTTGTTGAGGGGCCAAAATCGCAACTTTTTAAAAGTTAAGGGATTGAAAATGCATTTAAGCCTTAGCAAAAAATGACTTTTGTTACTTAAATAAATAGTCTATGTTTAGGACTTTTAAAAAAATACTTTTATGACAAAAATCATTTTTAACTCTAAAATGAAAAATTATTGGGATTAGTTTTTCCCGATTTTTTTTTTTCAAAAATAAGGAGGTAACACAAAAGAATAAGTTCATTTTTTTTAAACAAAATGGATTTTTATGAGTTAGTTTTAGATTTTCCTAAAATCACTAAAAAAGACATCTCTAGATTTTGTTAAGACCGGAAACAAGTCACCCTAAATTTGAGTGTAAAATCAAAAGTTACAAATCCTAACTTCTGCCAAATCATAAATTCAGATATAAAGCAATCAAACACGTCAAAATCAATTTTGGCTTGTAAAAAATTGGAACCAAACATACCGTGAACAATTTTACGGCGAGTATTTTAGAAATGAGAAAACTTGAGGTCGAGTTTTACTGGAAAGAGAAAAATGAATCTGAGAAAAGAACACATGCCTTGCAAGTTTGGAATGAATTTGGAACGCTGCTGGTGTAAGGAAGAAGGAGTTGAGACAACGGATTGCAAGTTGCAACAGTGAAGTTCAACTTTTGACACTTTCCGATATGAATTTTCTATATTGGTTTCCTATCCCACGACATGTTAGTTAACATTACTCTTTTCCACGTCAATAAATAAAAAATGTATAATAAATGATATCAGTAAAAGATTTATTTTAAAATGAGATGAGATGGAAAATTTAGAAATAAAAGTGAAATTGAAAATAAAAAACATAAATTTAAAAATGGGACCAAATTTCATTTTTAAAAATGGAGAGAGCAAAAATGAATTTAAATCGTTTTTATAGATCAATTGAAGTTTGGTTGAGTTATATACCGATAATCTAATTATACAATGTAATGTCCTGTTTTTGTATTAATTTATTTAAAAATTAAATTTTAAATGAATAATGCTTAGAAAGTAACAATACCCGATCAAAATTCAAAGTATCTAAGAATTCTTCTCTATTAATGTATGCAAAATGCTGAACTTCACTGTTGCAAAAAATTATAATTTTTTTTTTACGTAAATCAGATATCATTTGCGCGCAATTGCAGAGACTAACCCTATGAGCCTTGTGGGATTCAAATGGGCGGCAAACTCTCCCTAAAAATTTTAACGTTGTTGTATGTTAAATGATGAATAAATTTAGGACATTGGTTAAGTTAGAAGAGATTTATGTCATATCATCTAAATGTTTTTGGGTCTCTCTGTTCTTTTTTGAGGCTAGAGTACGTAGTTAAGGATATTATACGTAAAAGTTGAGACTAGAGTAAGTAGTTAAGGGTATTCCAGGTAAAAGGCAAGTTATTATTGATTTTGTATTTTTGAAAGTGACAACATTTATTAACTTCATGGATATGTTTAAATGATTTATTGATAATTAAAAAGGAACGGAGTTAGTAAAACTTTAAGAAGTTAAAAAAAAATCAAGACAATTTGTTTCTTTGCTTTCTTAGCAAGTGTTCAACGTTTTTTTATAACTCAAAAAGTGCATCTCCCTCCACTATCTAATCTCATGTTTTTATGAGGTAAACCGCTAGAATCCCATTAATATTCAACTTAACACATTCATTTTGAGATGGGATCCACTTAACAATGTGACAATTAATGTGGTCACCAGAAGAGTGAATATTACCAGAAGTTATAAAATGAAAGGACATTTCAAGTTTTTCCATTGCTTGTCGTCAAGAGTATGGTTGTTTCTAAATCGTCAGATTCACCAAATAGTTATTGCAAACATAGTTTGTAACCATGTTTTCAAATTGATAAACACCCAAAATAGTTAAACATAGTTTGTAACCATGTTTTCAAATTGATAAACACCCAAAATAGTTTTCATATATTCGTAAAGGTAATTACAATATTAACCATTGAATTAAAAAATATTATCTTATTAGACATTGCTTCCTCCGATCAATTTTAGGTAAAAATATATATTCTTCAATGAAGGGGTTGCTTAAACGATAAAGCGCCTTTAAAACTTATTTCATCATTACATATTGTAAGTGAGCTTGATTAAGCGATAAAGCACCTTAAAAACTACAGCAGACTATATTTTTGAATGAAGGGCAGAAAGAAGCAAGAGTTACACAAACATAGAATACAGTTGGCATATCATTACATGAAGCAAATGCTAGGACAGGGAGAAAAAACATCAGGACCTTCCATAAATTACGAAGGACCGAATCATTCACCCACGCTACACAGTCAAATCGAGACCTCCAAATTGATGAGTAACCAAAAACTAAAATATAATAACAATAGCTGCACCATATATACTACAAGCTCACCCAAAAGTTCAAAACGGGAAAAGTCAAGTTTCAAGTTATTCCAAAAGAAACTTGATGATCCAGGTCAGGCACATAACCCCGAACATTGTTGATTGTCATATCTTCTCTGTTTTCTGCCACACACAAAATAAGCTTGTTAACGTCTATGATTGTGTATACTCCATCAATATTAATGCAATGGATTCATACAAATTGTACATTTATTTTGTATGATCATGACAGTGAGTTTGGAGATGCTAATTGACATAGGTAATCTGACAAATCATACGAGAATAGATTTATTCACAGGATGCTTTTACACAATTTTAGGTTTTGTCAATATTAAGCTCAAACTGCTTAATACTATCATTGATTCATTGTTGACAAGCTTTGAATGTGAAGTAATTTTTCCATCTGTAAGTTTGACTATATAATATTGATGATCCACATGCTTTTAATTTTAGTTACTTGATGTATCGAACAGTTTTTAGAATTTATGAACATTTGTAGTTGTGATCTATATAATAAGAATAAGAATGAACATCGGCTACTCCTCGAGTAAGTTCCTACCTGAATAAAAATATCAACTAAATATAAGAATCAGAAATCAACATTCACCATTAAGCTGGAGTATATAGGCTATGCATCCAACTTGTTAGATGTGTACATTATCATTATCCTAAGACCCTACAAGAATTCGGTGAAAATGTCTGATGGTTTATCATCAGTACAGTAACACAAAAGTGTTGATGATGCCTGCAAGAATTTTTCTTAAAGAATCGGCAATCAATTTTAATATATTTACTACTCTCGTCAAAGGTTATACATTATTAGTATTTAATATTTCATTACCACCGATTTAATCATGGTTGATCCACTGAACCGTGAACTATTTGGTTTTACCAGTTCGATTATTACTTCAGTTTTCAAAAACATTACATGGTATACAATACATATATTTAAAATTAAAAATTACAGAAACGCGTACTTTTTATGTGGAAGTACAAATATATTAGAGTATATGGAAATATATTTAAGATACATTTGATAAAAGTAAACTAATTGTTATTTACAGTAAAAAAAAAAAATCTAATTGTTATTTATCAATACAATAATAATTTTATATTCCAAAGATTACAGCTAGGAGATGTCAAAGTGTTAATGAGTAATAAAAAATGCAATCCATAATCAGTTTCAAGAAATTGCAAACTTTAGAGAGAGATGAATCCTAATCTAAACCTTTCCTTCAAGTTCAAGAGGTGTATCAGAAAGATCTCATCATAAAACAATTCAAATAACAGTTCAATTTGATTAATGTAGCCTTGCTCATGTAAAGTGAAAAAATCGAGAACAACTGCAGAATTGCTAACGGTCTACAGCAGCAACACTTTTCCTAACAGGGTGATAAACCAAGTAACCAACATGACTGGTTTGCTATATTCTTCTTTCGAGGGCAAATTATTTATCTATTAAAGATTGCTAAAACCGAAAATTTTAAAACTAAATCACAAGATAAAAAAATGCAAGTTACCTGAAAGAATAGAAGTAATTTCCACCATCGAAGATATTTTATTCTGGGGCAGCAGATTTTAAAATTTTGTGTTTCAACTTCTTATTATGATTTTCCTGTTCACAGTTGATAAAAGAAAAATTAAACTCTGCATAGGTATTAAGTACAATAATTTTCTGTCAGGCGGGCCTATAAAAATCCAAATCATAATTTCACAATTCTCAATAGCTAGGAAAACAACTGTTCGCAGTCGCAACAAAGCCCTGCTGGCTTTGCTAAGCTAGTATGAATATACAGACCTCATTCTACAAAATTAGGATATGATTGAAGATGCCTATTCAATTTCCCTAGGCTCCCGTATATGGGCTGCTGTAGTCACCGTTTAGATGCAGGTTTATTGCACATCAAAAAAGAGCTGCCAATGAATTAGCCTTGCATTCATGCTGGAGGGATAAGAGTGTAGGTTACAAATCAATCTTGCCCTTAGACAAATGTGGTCCACTTGGCCAAAACAGAACCAAGTCTCCAGCTCAGGAAGCTCATTTTGAGTTTTCCAACCTTGAGACCACATTTCCTATTGCATACCTAGAGCCAATTTGTACTCAATCAGGATAACACACAGCTACAGGATTGGAGGCAACTTGGCTAAGAAATGTTCTAGCGAACAAATTTGAACGAATATGATTTCCCCATTGTAGTTCTACTAAAGGGTACAGTAGTCCCCCAAGTTTGTCATCTTTGGGGTTTACAGAGCATTAAGTTTCTCATTACACCAAGTTTGTCTTTTTGGGGTTTAGAGCTATGTTGTTAAAAGCGGCAAATAGCACCGCTATTGCGATGGAGCGGCGCAGAGGGAGTAGCGGCCGTTGCAGACGCCTTCGCAGAGGGAGATTGCGGGGAAGATGGCGTTTGTTGCGGTGCTATGCAAGCGCAAAATATTAGATGAAGTTAAAGGCCAAATTACAAACGCTTTTTCTTTTCTTCTACTGTTGCGATGCTCAATTATAGCTTCTGTCACGCGAGGAACCATCATCTCAAGGCCCCACTCATTCCTCAGCTGCACCTTTCGCAGCCCTCATCATTCTCGGCTGCATTGTTCACAGCTCTGGTTTGGTTCCCTGCTCTGTTTCACTTTCATTTGGTGTCCTTGTTCTGTTTCTTCCATGATTCTAGTCTCCCTCCCTCTGTTTCTGTTTTGTTCTTGCTTACCCAGCCTCTGTTTCATTTCAGTTTACTTTTTCATTTTTGGCTTTGACTTCTTTTTATTTTTGGATTTGTTTGTTTCCATTTCCAACAGCTATGTCAACTCCTACTAATTCTCAACCATCGTGGCTCAGTTGCTGCTTCTACTGGCGTGCTTTTGAAACCAACTCCAACTGGTGATAACATTGACATACCAAGGCAATGGAATAGTTTAAAGGACAAAAATGATAAGATGGTTACATATGATTTTTGTAAGAAAACTAGCACATGAGGAATTTCTAGGGCCAAAAGACATCAAAAAGGAAGAAAAGGAAATGCATCCTGCATCCCTCTATCAGAGTCAACAATGTTCAAGTCCGACAAAGCAACAATGACGGAATCTCTCCCAATACATTTATTTTGCACAAGGGATGAAACCAACTACCTCTCACTAAAGAGTATCCACATTCTCCCCACTTGCAGACTTACTTCCATTAGTCCAACCACATCACGCTTCACCATATTCCTAAATAAAATCATTAGCACTTCAATCTACTTTTATTCAATAACTCTCCCAACACGTATACCACTAAATTGTTAATTTAATCAAATATAATATTGGACAACATCCACATATATCATGTATCCTAAAATCAGAGTCAATCATGTTCAAGTCCGACAAAGCATGCTTGTACCACCGTAAAAACATACACATGACTACGTCAAGAAATTGAGTTCTCATAAGGGATCGAACCAGGGACCTCTCACTAAAAGAGTGTCTCCCAGAAGGGATAGAATCTCTCCCAAAAAGTTTGTTTTTTAAAAGGTATCGACCAGCGACCTCTCACTAAAGAGTATCCACATTCTCCCCGCTTGTGGACCTAGCATACTTCCACTAGTCCAACCACATCCCACTACACCATATTCCTAAATAAAATCAATAGCACTTCAATGTACTCTTATTCAATAACTATCCCTACGTTTATACCACTACATTCCAATCAACATCATCATCATCATCATTAGGGTTTTAAATAAAGGTCGACAGCCGCAATCTAGATCGCAACGTAATGGTATCCAAAACTGCAATGTGACCGCCATTGAGGCTGCACCAGCCAAATTTGACTGCAGTTTTTCACCATATCAATGATCACAATGTAACAGCAACTGTTACCACAGCCACAATTTAAACTCTAATCGCGATGATATTGAAATAAATATATAAAAATACACTTCAATGTTGAATTAAGAATATAAAAACACACAAAAACGAAGTAAACTAACCTGTTCAAGAACCTTAGCTGAACTCTGTTCAACCAAAGTAGTCAAATTCTCAATCTTGACAAGCATTTTCAAATACAAATCCTCCAAACTCTGAGTATAATTCTTGGCCTCAGAACCCATCAAATTACTCAACCTCTTAACCTCATATCCTTCAGCACAAACATCCAACTCCCTTTGATCTTTAGAAGTCTGCTTCATCTTACTCAACTTCTCGTTATCATCGTCCTGAATCATCGGTGAATAACTTAACTGACAATCAAGAACCGGAAAAGGCGAATTAGGGATAAATGAACCGTAATGTCCCCGAAAAGCCGGTCCAATGTTGATAATTTCGATTGAAACCGGGTTGAATGATTGGGATTCGGTTAGAAATTGATAAACACGGTAATCGTGTGTGTGAATGTGTGAATTTTGATCTGAGATTGGCGAAGATAAGAGAAAGAATAAACTAGGGTTGAAATTGAATGAAGAAGAAGAAGAAGAAGAAGAAGAAGAAGGTGAAGATGATGAAGAGGGATTCGAATTGGTATTAGGGTTGATGGTGGAGGAGAATTGAGAGAGAGATGAGAGAGAAGAAGTGATGGTGAATTCACGGAGGGAGGGGCGTAGGGGTGAACGGCGGCGACCGGAGAACCAACCGAGAAGGGAGGAGGAATGAGGGACGAGACGACGGAGGGTGGTGGCATTGATATCGCCGGAAGGGGAGAGAAAGGAGGAGGTGGTGAGGAAGCCGGTGACGGTGGCGAGGAGAGTGGGGGTGGTGTCGGAGGAATCGTCGGTGAGGTTGAGTGGGGTTGTGAGGGTGACGTGGCCGAAGAGGAGGCCGGAGAATGTGGAGGTGGAGGTGGTTGAGAG
>Ga0315915_1007025_pt1 | contig 13586 bp, 11 predicted proteins | sample MpolbnodulesMG_FD_207738 | JGI IMG/M metagenome (GOLD analysis project Ga0315915, IMG submission 207738) | Medicago polymorpha root nodule microbial communities from Los Angeles, California, United States - branched nodules | ecosystem: Host-associated > Plants > Roots > Nodule | place: USA... | reverse complement strand
TTACTTTTTCTTTTTCTATTTTTTTTTTTTTTTTTATATTTTACTATGCTTTTTTTAACCCTTTGTTCAAGGAAGAAAAAAAAAAAGCTCCGATGATCCGGAGTTTATCCAAGATGTAAGTAAAGTATTAACAATAATTGTTTTAGATAAAGATCAGACCTAAATACTTCTAGTCGTTTTAATCTTAACTGAAACTACTTAACCATTTAAGCTTAATCGACTGTTTTTCTAAGTATGTCACCATCAGTCTTACGCCCTACATGATTTATGTCATTTTTTAAGCAAAACATGTTAACACAATACGTACTACAACAACAAAAAAATCGGTCTATAAAATTGGAATAATCATTAGGTTCATTGATGATAACTTTAGTCTAGATCACAAAGGAGAGAGTGGAGGAATTTGAAGAATTTAGCTTCATGTTTCACCTTATCTCATTTTTAAAGCACATTATAATCATCGGCTTTCCTTTTGCTGTCTTTTGAACTACTACTCTTGACATCTTTCCGATAGTCACGCGTTAGACTTCATTCTCATATAGTCCTTTTTATATATAGGTATTTTAGTATACTTTTTCCCTTACTTAACTCCAACATATAGACATTGTTTTCTCACACTAAGAAATTCAATAGTTTCCGTTACAAAATATCTTTATAGTAAATTTACAAGACCCCGTAATTATATTAAATTTTCTATATTTTGTGGTTCATTTATTTGTTATATATTGCACTTCAATACAATTGTAAATGTGTGTGTCTATGACTCTTACATTTTTTTCAAGATCATGCGAATCTTATAATAGACATGTCTTTGATTAAAATATTTATCGTTTTGAGAGTAACTTTCTAACAATGTATCGGGAATCACGATTGAAAGTCATCCAAAACGTGATCTACCTCTGGCAGGCGTAGTTTTGTGTTCACCACGCATTGTCATCACAATTTTTTTTTTTTTTGAGAATTCTATAACAATGTGTCGGGAATCACGATTAAAAGTCATACACTACGCGACCACCTCTGGCAAGCAGAGTTTTTTGTGTTCATCACGCACTATAATCACAGAAAAACAGACTTTTCGAACGCAAAGTAAAGTGGACATCATGCTTTACAACCATCTTAAAAGTTATATGGAATTGTATGAGAATAAATTTCATATGAAAAAACTATTAATTAGTTTATTCTTATCTCTATAAATTGCAACTCCTCTCTTAATCCAAATCCAAAACAACATGGAAGCATCTCATGAACAACAACTCTCTTTAGGCTCTAGAGAACAACAATCTTCTATCCCTTTCTCCATCATTGCTTATTCTTCTACAAGAGAGAGAGGAACAAGAGAAAGTGCACGTTACAATCTCTATGCATGCAAAACATGCAACAAAACTTTCAATTCATTTCAAGCACTTGGAGGCCATAGAAAAGTTCACAAGAAGCCTAGAGATGATTGTCAGGTTCAAGAGTTTCAATTCAAAATCAATAACAAATCAATTTTCCTTAAATTGAATAGTATCAAAGGTATGGGAAATATATATGCTAGCAGCAACAACAACAATAACACCAACACCACCACCACTACCAACAACAACAATAACACCACCACCACCAACAACAACAACAAAACCAAGGTTTATGGGTGCTCCATTTGTGGTTCTAAATTCACATCTGGCCAGGCACTAGGTGGCCATGTGACCTTCCACCATGCACCGGTGGAGGCAACCTCATCGACACCAATGGCTTTGAAACCAGACGAAGAAGATGAAGAACCACCTACAAAGAAAATGAATGTCTCTTTGGATTTGGATCTCAACCTTCCTGCAGCTTAAGAAGATCAGAGAGTTCAAGTTTGCCTTGTCATCCAAGCAACAACAAACAAGTCTTGTTTTCTCTGCACCAACTTTGATGGATTGTCATTACTAATAAGTGACAAGGTTTTAGTTTGGGATTCACAAAACTGGATTTACATTCAGTTCTCAGATATATTTGTTGTATTATCTTGTTCTTCTGATCCTTTATCAACTTGTATAAGCCCTTGTTTATAAAAATAAAACTTGTATAAGCACCTGATAATTATTATGAATTCTATTGTTTATTGAACAAAATATTTAAGAATTTTTAATTGAAAAAGACCTTCTCAACAACTTATGTATTGTATATTTTCCGTTTTTTTTATTGTCGTTGGTTTTTTGTTGTTGCTATTTTTTGAACGAGTTTCTATTGTTTGTCCTCTAAATCAGCACAAACTAAACCTTTCAACTGAGTCCCCTTACTCACTTTGCAAACAAGTTTTCTTTATTGCTAGTTTGTATAAGTTGAGGGGTTGATGTGACAAGATGATTACATTTCCTCTCGAGTAGAATTTGTATAGAACGTTTTGCCATCATTAGTTTAAAATACCAAATTTAGATTGAACATCTATTTAATTATCGAATCTTAAGTTTGTTAAGTTGTGGGATGTTGTTTTAGTAAAAAAAAAAGTCTTGGGGTTGGGAAGCTCTTGCAATCTAGGTTGATTATGGGATTGTTGTTTAGATGATGTGAGAAAAAAAATCAAGTCATTGATTTTTAGTGGTTAATGGGTTCCTTTAAAGAATAATAGTTCAGAAGAATTCAAATTCGATTTTAAGTAAAATAATCTTTTATTAGACTTTACTTATTTCGTGGCTGAACTCAATTATTTGGGTATTCCTCTATAAAGTAAACACCAAAAAAGATGGTGCAAGGAGATTGAAGCACTCTACATTATTCACTGAACATACAACACAAAATGTGATATCAGTTGTGGGGAAGGCATGTTTGTTGAAGACAATGATGATGGTTAGTATAGGAGATATTAGTTCCTTGACATGGGAATAATTCCACAACATTTCCTATGGCCAAACAAAAATAAGATAAAAATAGAGAGGTTCATCATCTCTATGCTTTCCACCTTGATTTTTAATTCTCTTCTAGTGCCATCAAAACTCTATTCTTCTTCACTGCTTCTTTTTCACAGATCTTCTTATTGCGGTGGCATCAATCAAAATTCGAAAAGTTAGAGACCTATTTTCTGTTATGTCATTATGTTTTAAAAACTTACTATCAATGTGGTCCTTATGTTTATCCACTTACTACAAAATTAGTCCTTATAGTGTTTGTTTAGAACGACTAATATGAGTAAAATTTGACAGACCTTTTTAAAATGAGTAGTGCTACGTAGCACGACTCTAAAGCCCACAAATTTCGACGACACGGCAATCGGGTAGATAGCAAAATAAATGTGGGAAAGAGAAAATAATGAATTAAAAGAAAAAAGGTCATCCAATAGTCTGAACTTAGTCGTGCTTGTATGGCCATCGTGCCATAAAGCATTTTCCTTTTAAAATATCATAAAGTTGGAGATATATTTAAAGTGTCTTATAAAATTAATGACTAATTTGATGGTATATTTGATTCTAGAATCCTCTCGCTAATTATAATGTATTTTTTACATTTACATTCCTTAGCTTAAGAATTCTTTTGACATGCACTAATCTAAACTACTTTTATATTAACTCTGATAATCCAATAATATGAGTTCTTATTTGACATGGATGTAAAATTATTTGGAATTAAAGGGCATGCCCTCTCAAAGTAAGACATTATACCGATATCAAATAAAAATACATTATTTTGTCGGATCACTCTACTCTTGTAAGTGTACTTCTTTTGTCTTGTCACATAGTTTGTAAGAGTCAAAAAGTTTGATAGTGAAAATCACACATCTTAAGTGTAGTGAAGTAAACAATCATGACTTCAAATTAGTGCCCAATCACATAAAATGTCGCTTACAAACAAGAACAACTAGTTGTACACCAACTATGTACTCCATGTCCATTAAACTCAAACTATTTTACACCAAAGTTATCTCTGATAAGTACTCCCTCTATCGAAAGAAATTTGTCCCTCATTTACTCCACCTACATCAAATATAAACAAAAATTCATTTTCAGATTCATTGAATAACATAAAGCATAAATAAGGCGTGGTTTCCTTAAAAAGATAAAGTTCGTGAAAACCAAGTCACACAAACAGGGCACACTGAACCGTGTCAGGATGTTGGAACATCATATCCAACATAATACATGAGTATTTGTTTTAGCAACAATGAAACCAAGCCAATACTCAAATACCCAACAAAACTCATTCTGTATTCAGGCTATATAAAGGAAGACGCTAAACCTAGAAGACGACTGAAGCCATCATTTGTGAAAGTGTCTATTAGGGATGCTTGCGAAATTCTAAGGACCACTCATGAGGAAACCTCCAAAGTGAGAATGTCAAGACTTTAACTTCTCACCGGATGAAAGAAGATGAATCCATCCATGATTTTTATATGAACATTCTTGATATTGCCAATACTTCAAGTGCTTTGGGGGAAAAGATGTGTTGGAACAAAATGTTTAACATTGCCACTTTAAGTTTTGATGATAACAAGGTATTAAAAGTTCAATTGGATATGCTAATATTTGTTTAAAAGTATGTTAACTACTAAACAAGTTTGTGGGACGAATTTGGGATAAGGGGATCAAAAATGGGGTTTTGGATGGAAAAATGGATGTGTTCCCAAGAGGAAACCTAAGAACAAGGATTCTTGTTCTGGTGCAGCTCGCCTGGCGAGCACATGGCGAGTTTCCCAGTTCAGCAACCATGTTTTGGGTGTTCCGGGTACTCGGGGGGTCGATTCGGGCTTTCCGAAATGATTCTAATTTGATGTATTTAACCTTAGTTAAGCTTTCTAAACCTTTGGAAAACATCAAATGAATTGAATTGAACTTGATATTGTGAATCGAAATGGAATTTATTTTGAAAATGTTCAAGAACATGAAATTTTACGAAACTTGTTTTTCTCAAGTGAAATGCTAGGGTTAAGGTTCCTTTTCTGTAACAATGATTTTTAAATGGTTTTGAAAGGTGTGTGTAAACTTTAACTTGGTCTTACTTTGAGAAATGGAATTCTTTTTGAAAAGTGGTAAATTGAGACGAACTTAAGGAATTTTTTGGAATTAATCGGAATCAAGCGATGATGTGAATTTGTGTGAGTTGATGTGATCATATGTGATGTGTAGATATGCTTTGTTAACATGTTTGAACATGAATGAATGCCTTGTCTTTTGTGAATTATTTATAAAAGGTGAATTTTGCGAAAATAGACGAACTTTACCGAAATGGGGCTTTATGATTTCTAAACTTGTTGTTGGAGTGTATTCATGTTTATATGATAGAATGATGATGGATCTATGATGATTACGTGCTTAACAAGATGAATGTCATGATGTTGTTGTTTGTCCGCTTTTTATGCAAAGAGTGAACTTGAAACATTATTGTTTCTTTAAGTTGATAGTTATGATGATGTTGGTGATGATTATGTTGATGATTTAAATGATGATGAATTTATTATTGGCGATGAACTATTACATGCAAAAGGTGATGATATGAGCGATGAACGCATGTATTCAAAATATTGATGCGATGATGATGATTTGTTGTGTAAACGTATGCCTCGTTGAGTCATATGTTCATGCATTCATAAGTCGGATATTTATATCCATATTGGTGATGACCGGATATTTATATCCATTATGGCGATGACCCGAATACTTTGTATTCATATTGACGACAATAACGATATTGTTGTATCTTGAGGTGACGACCTTGGTGATGACCGGTACCACATGCATATAAAGTCATGTCTCGAGCACATTGCAAACATTGAAAGTGTCATGTTTGACTCTGTGGTTGGTGATTATATGCATTGGTGAATCTTGGTGATTTATGTGCTTGGTGAATTTTGGTGTGTGAAAACGTACTTGTTGCAATATTATGCTTGTATATGTGATGTATGAATATGTTGTGGGGTTGTTGTGAATGATTTTAATTAAGTGTTATTAATCATATGAAATTAATTATGCTATTTTACTTTCATTTGATTATGCTTTAATTGTTAATGGTATCTAACCCCTAGTGGTCGTTCAGTTGACCGCCTACCTTATTCGTTCAAATGGGTAGACGACTTGCATGATTAGTCTCTATGCTTTGATGTGAGTATACTGAGGCTAGATTTGGAGTTACCTCGTTACTTTGCTTTGGAGTCGTAGTGTCGGGATCTGATTAGGACGTCTGTCTGTCTGTCGTTTATGTTTATGACTTTATGAGATTTCATTCACTTAGTATGTTGAGAGTTGAGATTTATATTAGTGATGTATTATGTTATATATGACATGGCTACTTGGAGATTTATTCATCTGCGATATTTTAAAAAATTAAGTATGCATGTTTTGAACTTATGGAAGAAGAAACATCTAAATTCTTTATATGGTTGTATCATTTGCATGTTTTATCGCTTTTAGAGTTTAGGGTGTTACATAGACCCATGGCAATCTACATTTTTTCATTTTTTTCTTTTTGATAAATAAGTTCTACTGGTACCTCACCCCAAAATTAAAATGTTGCTAATTCCAAAAAGAAACTCCAAACTTAATTTCAATCCATACTCAATCAAAATAATTCATATCTGACTCCAAGAGAAATCAAACAGGGTGCATATAAGGTTCATGACTATGACATGAAGTAACAACAAAGAAATTGCATCTGGATGCTCAAATTGATTTCACAAAGGATAATAAGAATATAAAAGGGTGGCTAGAAAGGCTCAAGGTACCAAAGAAAAATTTCCTCGTGTGTAATACAATCTAACCAATCGTCCATAAAGAACAGCCACAAATTCAAGCAAAAATAGCATTCACATGGAACACTCATAATTGAAAGAATTTAAGTATCTAAATAACCTAGAATGGATTGGAAATATTTGGCTCTGAATCTCACAGGTTATGCTACTCAGAAAATAGATGGTGATCAAATGAGTACCTTCAGTAGCAAGCCCCAATAGTTATCATGCTCTTGAACGTAAGGGTAACTAGCCTCCACCGTAGATGCTTTGACTGACTCTCTAAGACTAAAACAAAATTAAAGCATAAATGGAAAGGTTGTAAATGTAAATGCAAAAGATAAAATTTTATATGATAATACTTGAGGATTAGTAATAGAACAAGGAATGAAATTGGTCAGAAAATAAATCTCATATTTGAAGAAAAATAAAAATGCAGAAAAATGAATCAACGAGTTGTCTCCCATTCAGCGCGTGTTTAACGTCTTCGTCCCGAGAATTAATAATTAATAGGTTGCCTCATATCCAACATTTGTTGTCGTGCACTAGATACTCATTTCAAAGACTATTAACAAACAACTAATTTATAAATAAAAAAAACAATAGATTATTTTTTAGGATAATATAATATATTTTTGTTGCGAATATTAATATACCATACGTTGGCAAAATTTTATTGTTATATTAAACCTAATAAGTTTAACAATGAGAATATTTTATACTACCGAATATGCTTTATAATTTCAAACTCTAATACCTTAATTCTTATATACAATATATAAATATTTCGACAAATAAACAACATTATGATAATAACTTTTTTTTAATGTTGAATTCAGTTTATAATTATACTTATAACTTTAATATAAAATAATATCATTTAAAGTCATTTGATAATAATATTAGGCGGATGGTAGGTAATGGGAGTAAAACATTCTTTTGGACTGATAACTGGCTGGGTGGAGCTCCCTTATGTCTTCAGTTCAGTCCTCTTTATGAGTTATTAGTTAATAAGGAGTGTTCGGTGGAGGAGATGGAGAGAGTGGGGTGGGAGGAAGGTGGTAATGGGTGGATGTGGAGGCATCAGTTGTTTGCGTGGGAGGAGGAGAGTGTGAGGGAGTGTGCTTCTCTGTTAAATAACGTTATTTTGCAGGAAAATGTTCAGGACCACTGGCGGTGGTTGCTTGATCCGATTCATGGCTACTCGGTTTGTGGGACTTATCGTTATCTCACCACTATAGATGTTCAAACGGCTGATGGGTTACTTAATGAAGTGTGGCACAAACTTGTACCTTCTAAAGTATCTTTGTTTTCTTGGCATCTCCTTCAAGATAGAATTCCGACTAGATCAAATTTGGTGCATCGTCATGTTCTCCAACCAAACGACAATTTATGTGTTGGTGGATGTGGTTCCCTATGAAACGGCGGATCATCTTTTCTTTGGCTGTAATTTATTTGAGAGTGTCTGGTATTTAGTCTGTTAGTGGATTGGTATACCTTGTGTTTTACCTGGTTCGGTAAAGGAACATTTTTTTTCAGTTTATTCATTTGGCGGGCTTACCGCGATCTTCACATTTTTATCTCAAGGTTATTTGGTTTGCTTCTATTTGGGCAATTTAGAAGGAGAGAAACAACTGTGTCTTTAAAAATGCGGTTATCAATCCTCTCTCAGTATTGTTGAAAAAGTGAAGTTGAATTCCTTTTTATGGCTATCTGCGAACTTTGTACCTATTTCGTTTGGCTTGCATGACTAGTGGAGACACCCACTCCTTTGTATGGATGTCATGTAATTTGTTTTTTTCCCTTTGATGGAGGCGTCTTTTTTAGGTTTTTGTGGTTTGTAACAGACTTTCAGTGATTCATCACTTTTAACCCACCTTATGCAGAGTGAATCACTTTGTTTTTTAGCAATATATTCCATTTTCATTTGTTGAACCCAAAAAAGGTCATTTGATAAAAAAAAATGCATTAATTTCCCGTGATGGACACAAATCTTATACTAGTTTTAAACTATGAGGGTGCTCTTTTTGTAAAAATAAAAATAAAAATAAAAATATGAGGGTGCTCTAAGTTTTCAAAGAATAAAGTCATTAAGTTGTCATTGAATCTCTCAAAAAAAAAGTTGTCATTGAAAGCATTACTATCATTATTGTTATTATTATTATAATTATTATTATTTCTAATGACTTTTACTACAAAAAGACGTTACAAGATAAATTTGATTTAATCAAATCATGTTGAGATTCACTAGTTAAACCTCTTTAATTAGGTAACTACAAGGGAAAAGGGGAATGATGGCTTGGCATTTAAAGGAAGATCTAAAATCTTCTTAAATTCAATATGATTTGGTTTGAAAATAGTAACGCACGAGTCTGAAAATTCCGTTATTTATTAGTTTAAAAACTAAATAAACATACTCCGGCCACACACAAAATAAGTTAAGGAACTCATTCCCATATATTGTTAGAAGAAACTTAGGACTTTATTAGAGAATGCTACATTTTACTTATGATAGAATACTTCATATTAATATAAGGGTTCAAACTCGCATCCTTGTAAGATATGGGTTGAGTTCTTAACAACTAGAGCGATCTTCGTTAGTGTATTCTATTATATTTTTGAAAAATAAATAATGTTTTCAACTCTAAATGAAATAATTAAACACATTTAATGACTCACAGTAAAGTAAAATAATATTCTTAAATTTATATTATTGAAATGAAGTAATACAAAAAATGTTAATCACCTTTTCGTTAAAAAAAGTACTCAAATTCATTTTATTTGTAGATACGACAGGTCAGCTTTTCAATGTTGTTTATATTCTTCTTTCACCGCTGCAGGTGGTTTTGCGCGGCAACGTGTTCCTGGGTTGCAACCTCTTCCATATGGGTTAGCCGGAGTAGGGGGCCCTGAACCCGGAATATTTGGCGTGAGTGCCGGATTGCCGATATTTTTGGCCTTGGCAACTTGAGTGAAAGTTGAGAGAATCATGAGAGCACTAAGAAATACACTCAATACTAACTTTGAGTTTGAGATTGCCATAATTTTTTTTGTTAGTGACAACTTAACCAATGATAATTCTTGCACAAAATTGAGGGTGTTGGGACTACAATATATATAGGCTTCAGAGTCCATTGATCCAAAAGATATGCACACAAAGAATAACCGTTTTTATTTTCTTTTAATAATATATAATAAACTTAATTATAGTCAAAAAAAAATTTGAAAGTAAGTCATGATCAAAGGTAAGACAATATCTAACGTCTAACAGAATCCAACGGCATATCAACTAGCTTACTATCATTAATTGCTTAAAGTGTGTATTTTAAAATATGCAATGTAGAGCTTATTGAACACGGTAGAAACATTCTTATAGTTAATTAAATTAAACATCAATGCAATTAAATTCATTTGATTCTTTGTCGATTTAAACACTTTAAGCAATTAAATTAAACAATCTGATTCTTATAGTGCAATTAAATTAAACATTCTGATTTTTGTTTGCTACATCTGAACAGATACTATATTTCTCGGCTGTCTTCACAGGTACACCTTGTGCCGTGAAGATAGGTTGTTGTTCGTAATACAATTCATTTTGATTTCTTAAAAAAAAAAAAAATGTTAATATAGACCATCATCTTTATCCTTACAAAAAAATCATCTTTAAATAGGCAAAACACATAACCATAATATATTTCTTAAAAAAAAACCCATACTATATAAATTTGTCCATGTACACTTGCAAAACCAAAAAGGCAATTATTTCATAACCCACCGTTATTATGTTTTGGTTCCAAAAATAAAAAAATTTACTCATTTATATTATGAAATTATTATTATTTTTTCAAAAAAAAAATATATTTAGAATTCAAATAACATGTTTTAATTGTGGATTAACAAAAAATAAAAATGTATTATGTTTTATTCCATATTGTTTTTTATTTTTTTTATCATTTTTAATAAAGAAAACAAAACTACAATACATTTTTTATTTTATAAACATTTTCATAAAAAATTATGAAAAACAGTTTTAAAATGTATAAAAATAAACTTTCTAAAATGGATAAATAATATAATAAGTGATTGTGTCATTTTGATTTATTTTGTCTTTATGCCTCCTTGCTTTTCAAATGTAAAAATACATATAAAACAAACACAATCACATCTTTATCTTTATATAATACAAAATGCTACATCTATGAGCGATAATACACGTGGCATCTCAATTTTCACTCTAGCATTTACTACTTCATCAACAAATATGTGCCCATTTCACATTTCACATGCAAACTGCCTTAATTACGTTGATTTTGATTACATTTGTTTAAAGATGTAATTGTTATATATATATTTCAAAGGAACATTATTATATTGACACTGTAATTTAAATTTTTATAAAGATTAAAACCAAAAAATGTTAGACTACTTTTACATATTCAACCAAAGTAAAAAGTTATTTTTTCTTATTCGACACTTAATGACCAATCAATTTTAAATATAAGTTGGCTGATACTTTTTTTAATTACTCAAAAATAACTTAATTATTGTATTTTTTTTGTAATTTTTTTAATTTATGAAAATACCATCCTACGTAGATAGGAAAATTTGTTTAACGTATTAAACCAAACCCGACAAATGAATAGCAATTAGTGGTACCACATTTTTTTTTATTTACTGAAAAATGACAGCAAATATGATGCCCAAAAAAAAAATCCAATCACATTGTTTGGGAAAAAAGTCGATATTGAGTGATCAAAATTAGGGTACGATTCTTCAAAAAAATAAAATTAGGCTATAGTTATTTCCGTTTTTTGAAGGAATCAAGATATTATCGTGTTCTTTATTCTTTATAATAGGAAGTTGTAGCACCATATATTAAGGAATCAGAAATTCAGAATTGTTAATTAAAAATAATTCATTATGTCATAGGATTGCAATCAAATAGCATTAGTAAAGTACTCCATGCGGTTATGGTGCATAAGAAAATCCTTATGCACCGTGCATAAATTCAAACATAATTGCTTCCTACACCCCAAAGGAAACCAAACAAAACAAAACAAAACAAAACAAACCAAACGCGAAAACAAACTGAATCATCACCGTCGTTCATCATCATCACCGTCATCATCACCGTACCGGAATGCCAAAACCATTTTGCTGTGGAAATGGTTTCTGTGAGTTGTACTCTAAACCCATTTTGTTGTGGAAATGGTTTCCAGAATCTTCAATCTCATCATCAACACTGTAGTTCATCATCATCACCGTACCGGAATGCCAAAACCATGTTGCTGTGGAAATGGTTTCTGTGAGTTGTACTCCAAACCCATTTTGTGGTGGTAATGGTTTCCAGAATCTTCAATCTCATCATCAACATCGTCGTTCATCATCATCACCGTACCGGAATGTCAAAACCATTTTGTTGTGGAAAACCATTAGATGTACTTAATGGTTTCCAGCAGTTGTACTCCAAAACAATTAGATGTACTTAATGGTTTCCAACAGTTTTCGTGCAGTTATGGTGAAAATCACGAACCTGAATCCACAGTTCCACCTCCAAACTCAGAACCATCACAACCCACTTCAGAACTCCCCATGAACACGAAGAAGAAGCTAGCGAGACAACAGAGATGGGAAGCAAAGAAAGCAGAGAAGAAAGCAGCGGCGAAGGAGCAGAAGAAGAAGGAAACCGAACGGAAACGAAAGGAATGAGAACAAAGTTAAAACCTAGATCTACACTGTTTGGTTGTTTATCTCTGAAAATCGAGTCCGGATTTGGATTATAGAAGGAAAAGGATTTTTAAAAGTGAAAATTTTTTTGAAATCGGAGCCATTTCCTACTACTTCGGCGCGCGGCGCCGCTGCCCTGGGTCGGCCAGCCACCGCGTCGGAGGTGTGTAGAAGATGAAGCTTCATCCCATATCAGTTGCTTAGAGAGAGTGTGAGAGAAAATCTGTTTTTCAAAAGAGTAGAGAGAGAAATGACAAACACAAAAAGAAAGAAATTTGATGGTTGTGAAGTGTTTATGCACGGTGCATAAGGAAATGACTTATGCACCATAACTTTTGCCCTCCATATGTGCATGATAATTGGCAATAAAAAATCTTCAGAAAAAAAAGGCAATAAAAAATGATTGCAATAAAAAAAGACTAATCGGCAATCACAATTTCAATTCGGTAACGCATGAGAAAAAATAAATAAACTAGGAGACATAAATTAGGGACATAAATTGAATCCTAGAAAAGAGTCAACATGATCTTTTTTATTCATTTCAGTGATTGTCTTTGCGCCAATTGTTTTTATTATTGTAACATCCCGTTAAATTCTAAGGAGACTTCGGTATCGGTTGAACACGTCAAGGAAGAAATAGTTACGTAGGGCTGAGAATTATGATGTGTACCGGAGATTTGTTGTTATATCTCGCACACTATTGATTATGTATGTCCTGCTAAAGTTGTAGACTGCAGTGTCATTTAAACGCGTCAGCACCAAACTAATGGAAGAAGGGCAAAATGGTAATTTTGGCGTAATCTTATAAAAGGCTTAAACCTCACTTTCTCCTTCATTTTCTCCCTCCTGTTCTCTCACCTCGAAACAGATCCCTCTTCATTCTCTCTTCTTCCTCCATCGCTCCTCACCCCCATTCCTCTCTAACCACCCAAAATCATCAATTCCTCTACTGAATCCAACATGCAAACATGGAATCATGATCCTAGGAATGTTTATCACTAAATAGTAGTATTGAAATTGGGTGTAGAAGAAGGGTATGAGCTATTGCAGGTATGTTTGGTGCTGTTATGAAGAAGGAATGAGAAGCTTCTGCTTGTGTGATTGTGGTGCTGAAAATGCATACTTTGAATTGTGGGAATCATGGTTGAATTTCATGAAATAGTGGTAAGCTCAAGTT
>Ga0315915_1007022_pt1 | contig 13587 bp, 8 predicted proteins | sample MpolbnodulesMG_FD_207738 | JGI IMG/M metagenome (GOLD analysis project Ga0315915, IMG submission 207738) | Medicago polymorpha root nodule microbial communities from Los Angeles, California, United States - branched nodules | ecosystem: Host-associated > Plants > Roots > Nodule | place: USA... | reverse complement strand
CAAAGACAACTTTTTAAATCGGCCACCTATAAGTCGGATCATAACCCGATTTAAAAAGTCAAATTCACCCCATTTAAAAAGTGTTTTCTGCACTAGTGAGGCAATAAATAAAAATGGAGACCTGCGACCTCTGATGCTCAACTTGAATACAAGCCTAGGAAGAAAAATGTAACTACTAGAAAAAGAATGAGTCCCTGTCAACTTGATCAACTATGAAGATTATCAATGCAGGAGGAGATGATAGCACAAATCTATGTTTAAGCAACTACGTACTACATTTGAAGTTTTAGAAATATGCATCAAGGAGGGGTGTAGAAATATGATGCATATTTCTAAAATATGTTAGAAAGATATAGAATCACTCGTACTTGTTAAGCGATGATGCACACTTATAGATCTTTCTAGAATACTTGAATAGTTAGTAGAATAAACTAATACATTTGTATAAGAAAATGTCATGAACATTCTAGAATGTAGTATCTAGAATATACCTCACATCTTTAAATAGGCAAACATATGTAAAATTGTATTCAAGCCTTTGAGATGCAATGTCAATAATATTGAAAGCTTCACCATATCATATTTTCTCCTCCTACGATGAGGTAATTCCAAATGTGGTCCTCTTGTCCCATATTAAACACTTTACCACTATAGCTCCCTCAGCTATGTATTTTTCCAACAGTTTCTGCCAATAACTTTTCATCAGAAGACGTTCGTAGAACTATAAGCTTAGAACATTATACGTCAATTTTAATTTCATTGAATGGTGACCCTTCCCTTGATCCTTTAACTGAAACTTAACAACCCAATTCAGATTTTCCAAGAACCAACAATATTCCAATAATAGTCCACACAAGAAGTCAACGATGAGGAAAAGGGAAATTTATATTGGTTTAACTAGTGCTTCAATTGGCTTCATGCAAGAAAGATACATGGAGCTATCACTACTAAAAAAACAAAAAAAACAAAAATTAGTGAGGGATATTTAGTGAGGGAAAACGTGAAATCCCTCTCTAATTCCGTCATTAAATTTTGCGTCCAAGGAATTTGTGAGGAATTTCATTTTTTCCGTCACTAATTTCCCTCGCTAATTTTGTTTTTTCTAGTAGTGTACTCTACAAATCTAATCAAAGTGTGAGAAACACAAGTGATAAGAAAGTTTCATTTGAAGGGTCACAAAACACATACTAAATCATCAACGCAACACCGCATAAGATGTTGCTAGAGACATATGCAATTGAGGATTTCGGTTCAAATTGTCATATAGAAGGGTTATTTACAGAACCTATAGAAGTTATACCAATGAACAGGCGACGAAGAGGCATAACGAGGGAAATTGCAGGAAGAATCTTGTCTTAGGCTAAGGGCGAGGGAAATTGTTGAGAACATATCAACATTGGTGGAGGAATTACTAAAAGAGAAACACCAAATATTGATGAGTGAAAACTCTTTCGAGCCTCTTGTGGAAGCACTATATTCAGGGAAGTAATTTGTGATTACTACGTTGCATGAATAAATGTTCAAAATTTCGTGTTTTGATATAACTAGGTGAAATAATAATAATAATAATAATAATAATAATAATAATAATAATATATGTATATGTATAAAATGTCCAAAGATGATATCGCACTACTAGAAAAAACAAAATTAGCGAGGGAAATTAGTGACGGAAAAAATGAAATTCCTCGCAAATTCCTTAGTCGCAAAATTTAGTGACGGAATTAGAGAGGGATTTCACGTTTTCCCCCACTAAATATCCCTCACTAATTTTTGTTTTTTTAGTAGTGTCGGTTGCGGTAGAATTGGTGGAGTTTGCGTACATACAATGTGTCTTGGTAACCATGAATTCCACATGAGGTGTCACTGATGAGTTTGAATCAAGAGAAAAGATACTCAAAGGACAAGAGAAGGAGTTTTAGTCAAAAGAGGAGGAATTTAAATCCAAAAAGCAGCAATTTGAAAGCCAAGTTGAGGACAATCTCAAATTTGTCAAGGACAGTCTCAAAGTACTCCAGTTAAAAGAGAATCAGTTTGAAATGAAATCTTTAGCAATGGTATATTGCTGGGCAAGCTGTGTTCTTGGAGCTAATGTTATAGGCATGAACTTAGAAGCAAATACCCCAAATAGAAAGAATTTATGTTCTTTGCTGATTAATCAAGGAAATTACACTCGATATATTCTCCGGAGATGGAGACTGCAAACCAAGATTTAGGAGAGGTTAAAAGAACGGAAGACAAGAAATCAAATTAATTAATGGATGCAACACATGAATGGATAAAGAAACGGATTGTTGAATGATCATACCTGGAGTCATGGCATCTACGTCTGAACTTGAATGTGCGGATTGATCGATTCTTTGGGAAAGAAAGCATAAAGATTGTTGTTTTTGGGAATATCTACCGAAATTGTTACTAGGTTGAGTAGCTGGGGGAGAAGAGAGAAAAAGATCTCTACAACTCAATAGAACTCTTTGATATGTGGAATGCACTATGTGAGCTCTCTATTTATAGAGAAAAATCACAACTAATAAGTGAGAAAACTTTGGGAACAAGTAATACATGTAATTCACATATTAGATCTAGTACAAAAATATCTCAATTGAGTACCAAAATATATTATATTGAGTACCAAAATATATTTCAGATCAAACACTAAAATATTTGTCAACCAAAATATTTTAGATTGCGTTCCAAAATATTTTAGCAAAACTTAGGGACTAAGAAAACATTTTGTAATAATGATTAAATTAATTATTTAATTTATCATTTCCAACTAATAAAATATATATATTGATATTTTTTTTTCTCTAGTGCTTACTTTGTTCAAATAATTATGTACCCCTCATTAGAGGTACACCCCCACTATATAAACGTTGGTGTATTAGGTTTTTATTTTAGTCATATTTTTGTTTTATTTGTTTTGTTTATATTATAAAGGTTTTAAGAAGATATTTTTCAAATTTTTTTTGAGGGGCAGATGTTCTCAATTTTATTTTAGTGTATATATTTCGAAATTTTCTTATCAAAATAATTTGTTTTTATTTTATTTTGTTATCAAATATTCAAAGGTCAAAATTGAAATTTTTTTATCAAATATTCTTTAATATTTCGAAATTCTGATAAGTGTCAAAATAAAAAAAATTATTTTATTTTATTAAAAGACTCAAAATATTTTCATGTTTTTTTGGTTAGTTTTTATTTTTCATTCACATTTTTCTTTTGGTTGTATCCTAGAAATTTCTAAAAATATTTTGATTAGTTCAATTTTCAAGTCAAATATTTCTAAAATACCAAAAAGATTTATTTATTTTCAGAGAAAAAGATTTGATTTTATTCTATGTTGTTCTCCTAAAGTCAAGTTTTATTTTTTTGAAAGAAAAGTCAAATAGTCTTAAAATTCCAAAAGAAAATATTGTTTTGTTTTTATTTTTTGTTAACGTATTCTCAAAACCCCTATAGAAGCTGCCAACCGGAACAATGGAACAATTATCAAGAGCCATGCAACACAAATGGCTAAGTTGGTTAGAGAAACTTGATAACTAGTTACAAACACTATTGAGTTGAGAACTAAAGCAGTCCCTACACCAGTGAGTTTTAAGAGCACAAAGAAAATATGTTGATTCATCAAAAATAAAACATTGAACCACAAAGACTCGTCCGATATAACTAAAATCATTTTGAATATGAAAATAAAGATTTGTTTGTTCATGAATTGGTCATTGCAATTTAAATCATAAAACAAGAATAAAAAAATATTATATTGTTGGGATTAAGCTTCGTGAACTATTCTCTATGGAACTCTCAAGAATTCCTCACTTATGCTTGCCTAGGGAAAATACTTGTGCTCGTAATCTTTGCTTTTTGACATTATTGGTAATTGAGTTCATAAACCTACAAAAATAGAGGAAAATAAGTAAAAGTAATTTAACCGGCTTATAATTATAAATACTATGTTTTTATAATAAATTGGGGCTTTTTAGTATAATTTACTTCCAATACAAGTCGATAAGTATTAAAGAAAATAACTTTATTTTGACACTTATCAGTTGGTTACAATGTAGTCAGACAAGTGGGGTGCCACTAAAACATAATGCATTAACAATATAAATTATTTTGGTTTACCCACTCCCGAGTAATTTGGCAGACATTTTAAGGGTTGTGCTAAGGCCGGTCGATAGCCTATCGAGGCTGGGCTAGACCACTGGGCCTTAAATTTTTTGGGGCCCATGATAATTTTTTTATTATATAAGACCCAAAACTATATGTTATTTATTAGTAAAGTTACCAATTATGCATGTGCGTGCTAATGGTCCGGTCGTAAAGCTTCTTGCATTTTGTTGTAAGGTTTGTGGTTCAACACCCAATTGGCTCCCTTTTTTATAATAATTGTTTGTCAATTATTTTTGTCTACATTGCCTTAGTGTATTTTTGCCCGCTCTGGATTTTATGGGGGGCCAACTTCTAAAATTAAAACGGGGCCTTCAAATTTTTTAAGACGGCCCTGCTAAGTATAACAAAGTTATATTAAAGTTCTATGGTAATATTTTATATGCTCAAATTCATTGTTTGTTGTTAAGGGAAAAGGGAAGATTATATTGTTATGAAAGTAATGTAGTTTATTGATAAGTTTTAAATAACAGTGATTTAACAAATGATGTTTTATATTTTATCTCGAATTTGGGAACTCACTTAGATGATAGTATCTTATCTCACTCTGTTAAATATTTTTCAGGTTAAATTAAGTCATTTTAGAGTCAATCAAATGCCGGATCACACGAGTCTAGAATTTATATGTTTTTGATTTGTACTTTGTGATTTTTCCCATATTTGCTAAAAGATATTGTTTTAGTCTCAAAAACTTTATATTGTTATGTCTGTCGTGAAAGAATTTTATCCTTTAAACTTTTGGTTTTGAAAAACTCTAGTTGTTACATTGAGTGACTAAAATAAAGAAATAATGGACCATTTTTTCAACGTTGACAAAAAGTTAAAAAAAATGATGTAGAAGTTGAATTTTTCACAATTTTCCGTATGCATATTTAAGACATTAAAACAAGGTCTCCAAAAAAAAAATTTGAATTTACCATAAGGGACATATTAATTACGAATTTTTAAAGCGTCCAAAACTAAAAAACAAAAACAATGAAAACCTCGACCTTGAAATCGAATTTTGAGATGTTTCTTTTAGAGTTCCCTACAAAAATACATAGAAAAGATCTATAAAGTTTCATAGCATTCCGAAGATCCCTTCGACTTATTTTTTATATTTCGACCAATTTTTTTTCTTCGTGTTTTGCAATTTTGTAATTTTAAAAGACAAAATTATCTGGTGGCCTATTTGTTATTTTAAAAGACAAGTGTGGTGGTGTGGGTTATTATTTAAAGTTTTATAGCATTTTGAAGATCTTCTCGAATTTTTCAATTTTGTGGGCATGTTCAAAACATCCTGAAGGTGGGCAATATGAGGGACACCTATTTTTGGACTGAACCGTGGGTGGGAGGGATCTCAATGGCAGTGTGGTTTAGGAGATTATATGATCTGTGTGTAGATCACTTGTGTACTGTGGAGGAAATGTGTGTTGCAGACTGAAGGGAAGAGGGGTGGCGTGGCGGTGGCGGAGACGGTTGTGGGAGTCAGAAGAGGAGTTATTACGAGAGTGTAGGATTGTGATTTTGTTTACCTGTGTTTTTGGTAAACAATACGGGATGGTTTTGATTATTACGAGCAGGATTAAACTAGAGATCCTAGGACATGTTGTGCATTCATCGAGTTCGTAGATTGCTTAACGAACTGGACGAGACCGTGTGGCGTCTTTCGACAAAAATAAGGTTTTAAAAGAAAAGTAAAGACATTAAGTTTAAATTGCAGAAACTTAAAGTAAAGGTAAAATACAATGCATTAAAAATAAAGGTGGTTCGACAAATCCTTTACATACATTCTTTATGACTCTTTTCTCTCGCGCCGGTACTTCGAGTGTTTTAGAATTATGTATACGTGATTTGCGACCCGTTTTCCCTATGGGAAACTCTTATTTATACAAGGACCATAACTTGGAAAGAAACTAATCCCACGATCAGCACTCCTTCCATGTAGACAACTGTTTGTCTCCCACGTTCTCCATTGAGGAAACCGCTTCTCTTTTGAAATTCAAATTTTCCCGCTTCAAAGGCAGTTGCTTGATTTCGACGGTTTTGCTTCTTGACTCGTATCTTATCAAAACTTAAGGGTTTAAGACTTTTTCATGCCAAGTCCAACATTTCGTCGAAACTCCTTTAGTTGAAGAAAAGGCTTTGATTCCTGCAAGAGTAAAAGTCAACTATTTTTGACCACATTAAATGATGCTGATGAAAATACCAGCTAACAAATTGCCCCCTCAAAAATGCCATTTTCGACTGAATATATTTAAAGGAGATAATTGGAATTCTTGAGAAAAATCTAAGTATTTCAAAGCATGATGTCATGCTTATCATGACTTTCAATAGTAGTCATTTCAGGTTTTCTTTCTCCTCACAATTTTGAGATTTTGTGGGCCACCATTTATGCAATTGAAAAGTTAATGGAGACTTTCCATTTGTCCCATAATTCCACGCATCCCTCGATGTCTATTTATCTTCATTTCCAAACGTCTTCCCATTATTTCCATCAATATGGTGCCACTTTCTCGTCGATTGGTTTTCTTGAAACTCCCACCTTCTCCACTAAGTCAAAGAAACTCCTCTTTCGTTGTAAAAGCATCACTTCACTCTTGCTCTGCAAGCTTCACTACCCGCATCTTTATTTTCCTTTTCCCCACAAAATTGAAGAAAAAAATTCTACAACAAGAATAGATAGGCTTCCAGACGAGCTCCTCCTAGTTATTATCAAAAAGTTAGATGTTTTTGGGATCAAAGACATCTTCAGTTTTAAAGAAACATCTCATCGTCACCTCTTTCTTGTCAACAAGAAAGCCACATTCAGATTACTCCCAACAAGCTATTTGAGGTTCTTTACTGATGATTCACCTAGCGTTTCCAAGGGCAGGTTCATGCATAGATTTTCCTATAGTGGACATGCATCGGTTTGTGTGGTATTGGTGCTTCACTTACTTCTTCAACCTCAACCTAACTTGGAAACTATCAGGGATATTTTGGCAAAGGCGGCGAAACATGAATCTAATGCAGCCAAGTATCTTGAAATAATGTTAGAAGTGTTAGCCATTAAGGGAATTCCTGGAGACCAAGTTTTCTCAGCTTTCTCTGACTTGTTCTTACGTCATCAACTTGCTAACTGTAGGCGTACCATTATGCGTGTAGACGACCTTCATCTTGCTCGAGAGGATCTTACTTTAAGGTCTATGCCCTTTGGCTTAGGATACAAGTTCACTTGTCCTTCCAATGCTGCTTGCGAGGGAAGTCAGAGGTTCGAGAACATTGACTGCCACTTCCTGGTGCGGATGAAGATTACCCTTTAGACAACTTCTGTTTTCTTTGTCGCCTCCACATTGAGATTGTTTTGTTCCTTGACTACTTCCGTTTCTTTGATCTGGAATTTTTACTTTAGAAAACTTTAGGAACCGTCCTTGTAATGTGTCGAAATTAACACACTTTACTTGTTCACCAAAAACTTCTTCGTCATGTATTTTGGCCCAGTAGTTGGCTTCTCGTTTTAATCAATAGTTCTTTCAACAACTTTCATTTGGCATTTGTTCTCAATCTCACTTTGATTGCCAATTTCGGTACATAATGGCTTCGTAGAAGCATAACTATGTTGCGATACATATATTGACTAAAATGAAACCAATTTTGTTACCAACAAAAACAAAGAAACGAACTTGTGCAGAAAACTGGACAAATAAGAGCAATTTCGGTTGTGACTCTTCATTGTTCCATTTTCTCCATTATCTCTCATCATGGCTCACGTGGCGCATTTTAAAAGGGCATAAACTTGAAAGAGTCTTTTTGACCGTTTCTTATTCCAGGTCTATGGAAATACACCTTGCTAAAAAATGGATTTCACATTCTCTAAAATCTCCTTCTAATCACCTCAAAACCCTCCTTGACATCATATCTTCAATCCCACCCTTCTTCATTTTCATGAATAATGAAAAATTTTATGGAATTGAAGGCTAAAGATCCTTTTATGGCTTTGAGACTCATTGTGGAAAGCAATGTACCTTTTTCTTTTCCTTCTCCAGGTTACCCTAAAGAATTTAACCCAAACTATTTTGAGAGTGCCCATGATGGTCTCCTCCAACAATTGCAAACAAAATTTTTGAACGTCAACCTCTTTCATGTGCTGGAAAAAGATTCTAGTCATGGTTCAGATTTAGTCGCCCTAGTCAAAACTCTAAGCAATTCTTAGGAATCTACTACCAACTCCTCCCTTCTTGTGTTCTTAGTTTGATTTTCTATTCTCTTAGGAAGAATATTGCAACTACTTTACGACAAAAAGCAACAGACCTAAAGGACGGCAGAACATGATCACCTTCGCCTGCACTACCTTGAGGAATATAACTTTGTGGCACTAGAAGTTTTATCTCTGAATTCTTCCGATAAAACATCAAGTGGGGCGGTGCGGTCGAAGGATTTGTAGACTATTGAACACTACGAGATAACATTCAAACTTGGACACGATGTCTCGTGTTTGAACATGGAAAAAGAATTTGTGGAAATGAAGCTGAAAATTTGTGAATCCATTTATGAAAAATTAAAGGTCAAGCTTAAACTCTAGATTTATATGAGTTTGTTTAGCCTTTTAAATTTTAGCTTTTAATGTTTAGCATCGTCTATGTTCTAGACAGCTTCTTGGCATGTTTTTGGTTTTATCAAATGCCAAGTCTTGTTTCTTGACAAAAGATTACTCTTTCATCGTTTTACTTATTTTCCCAACAGGCTTGTGTTTTTTTTTCTTCCAAATATTCACCTTTTATGTTGAACATTCTATTGTCAGAAAATATTTCTCTCGACAAATTGTTAATGGCAAAACATCGAATTCGAAAAAATTTAGGATATAATGGATATAATGGCTCACTTGAATTAGACTTTGAATTAAATTCTCCTCCTGCGCCCCAGAAGTTTTGGTATTAACCATTTTACTAGAAGGCATTCAGTAGAAACCTATTTACCTTCGATTTTCTTTGATTCTTGCAATCTCTATCTAGAAATCATACTCCCTGAAACGGCTAGTACTGAGATATAAAAAATGTAATCAGATTTTTGGCTTGCACCCATTCTTTCTTTTGGTTCATTACCAACTGTTTCGATTTCATCATTTTCAACAATGTCTGTAATGGCTTCAACTACGTTGCAACTTGCAACTTCTGCATACATTGCGTCGACGTCTTTTAGAGGATCGACATCCACTTGCATCTGAGGCTTTGTTTTGTTTCCAAAATTTAGCCTGCCTTCATTCAGGCCTCTTTGCACTAAGTCCTTGAAAAGTACACAATGTGAAGTCTTATGACCCAAAAAATTATGATATTTACAAAACCCTTTCTTTTTACGTTTTTCTAATGGTGGGATTTTTAAACCGTTAGGTACCGTCACTTGATCATCAGCAACTAAGAGATCAAAAATCTCATCGCATTTGGTTACATCGAACGTGTAAATTTTGGGAGTGTATTTATCATTTTGTTTTTCGATTGGATTTCTGCCGTCGGATGGCCTCAACACTTTTCATGTATAAGGTGGCCCTAGTTTCAATTCAACATAGTTTATCTCTCTGTCTTCAGCATCTTCATAAGCTATGTCGAATTCTTGGTCGTTTTCATTTGTATAAACATAAGCAACTTTTTCCCTTTTGAACTTATGTGTTCTGGCTTTTTCAGCCTTCTGTATTTCGACCTATTGAACTCTATCGGCCAATTGGTCCATGTCTCTCAAGTATCGAGTGTCTAATTTCTTCCTAATGGAATAACCTAGGCCACAAGCGGCCATTTCGACTAACTCATGTTCAGGCACTTGAGTGAAACATCTTGCCCTCAACAACTTGAATCTATTCAAATAATCCTCGACAGACTTAGTCGCTCGTCTCCTAACACTTGCTAATTCCTTTAGACTTATCTTAGATTGGCCCATGTAAAATCGGTCATGAAATAACCTCTCTAACTGAGTAAAATGTTGAATGGAATGCGGTGCATGTGTTGTTAGCCACGTAAAGGCATTCTTTGTTAGAGAATTTGGAAAGAACTTTAATCTCAAACTCTCATCGTTTGTGGTATCCCCAACCTCCATTAAATAACGTGTTATATGTTCGGCAGTAGATTCGCTAGTATCACCAGCAAACGTTGTGAGTTTAGGAATCTTATAACCCCTAGGAAGTTCAGTTTGTAGAACATATTATGACAAAGGAGATATAAATTTTGGCCTATGTAAACCCACGTTTAAGCCATTCTAAGCCATGATATTTTCAACCTTATTGGCTATGTTGTTATGTGCTTCGATGTTTCTTGTTTGACATTTTTAACAATTTTGTCTGCATCATGATTTCTATCCACCAAAATTACTTCTCGATAGGCTTGTGCCATTGGTTCGACTGGTTGAGGTCGAGGTACATGTTGTTGTCTTTGAACTATAGGTTCGACAATTTGAAAATGTTGAGTACTTTGGACTTGAGGGATATTTTGGATCTGAGGGATCCATTAATATACAATTTATGGATGCGCGAAGAAATCTGCTATTATCCCCATGTGAGTGGCTAATGCTTGGTAACCCTGATTCGTGTTTTAATTCAAAGGGTTAAACATCGTATCAATTTGTTGTGTCAACAAATTAACCATCTCATGATTGCTCTCGTCCATTTGTTGCCTAAACAATATCATAGATTCTGTAGTTATGGCTGGTGGAGCATTTCTTCCAAAAACACTAGAACTTGAAGGACTATGTGAATTAAACGGTGGAAATGGATTTTCATGTTCTGTAAATGAAGGATTGTTATGAAAATTTTCCATCATTGAAGTTGGCATACTGTATGGTTGGTTCTTAGAATAGTTTTGTGTATTTATGACGTTATCATCAGATCTGGTCCTAACTTGAGAGTTAGGAGAAGAAGGGACACTTATAGACATGGGTACACCAGTAGTAAATGGTGGCACAAAGGTCCCCATTTCTTGTTATGTCATTTGAGAGGTTACAGTCCGAGCGGTTGTGGGAACGGTTACTTCCATTTCCGTCAAAACCGGCATGGCCATGGTTGTTCCCACGGCCCTCGATACACTAGCACGCACTGCATGGGCGGATGTTCATGTAATTTGGGCTTGTGAAGAGGATTGTGATGATAGTGATGACATAGAAGCAACAGTATTGGCGGATTTATTCATTATTTTCAAAGATTTACCACTTATTAAATGCATGCACAAAAATGCGAATTCTTCCGTGGAAAAGGTTCACTGAAAATAGTTGCTAATCTTCAGATTAACTGTTTCCACAAGAAGAGTTTTTAGAAAAAAAGGTTTTTTTTTAAGAAAAATGTTTTGAAAAAGAGTTTTTCAGAATAACTGTTTCCACAAGAAGAGTTTTCCAAAGGTTTTTGAAAAAGGTTTTTAAAAAGTACAATGGAAATTTCTTTCCAAGGTTTTTGAAGAATACAATGGAAATTTCTTTGCACGTTTTTTTAAATGATGCATAAACAGAGTCCCATTGGGCGTGCCAATTTTTTTACCTGTGTTTTTGGTAAATAATACGTGTTGGTTTTGATTATTACGAGCAGGACCAAACCAGAGATGCTCGGACATGTTGTGCATTTGTTTTTGTGCGTTCATCGAGTTCCTAGATTGCTTAAGAAACAGGACGAGACCGAGTGGCGTGTTTCCACAGAAAAAGGGTTTTAAAAGAAATGTAAATACATTAAGTTTATATTGAAGAAACTTAAAGGAAACGTAAAATACAAGGCATTAAAAATAAAGGTGGTTCGACAAATCCTTTACATACATTCTTTATGACTCTTTTCTCTCGCGCCGGTACTTTGAGTGTTTTAGAATTTTGTATAGGTGATTTGCGACCCGTTTTCCCTATGGGAAACTCTTATTTATACAAAGAAAATAACTTGGAAATAAACTAATCCCACGATTAGCACTCCTTCCATGTAGACAACCGCTTGTCTCCCACATTCTCCATTGAGGAAACCGCTTCTCTTTTGAAATTCAAATCTTCCCGCTACAAAGTTAGTTGCTTGACTTCGACGGTTTTGCTTCTTCACTCGTATCTTGTCGAACCTTAAGGATTTTAGGCTTTTTCATGCCAAGTCCAACATTTCGTCAAAACTCCGTTAGTTGAAGAAAAGACTTCAATTCCTGCAAGAGTAAAAATCAACTAATATTGACCATATTAAATGAAGCTGGTAAAAATACCAGCTAACAGCTTTCTGATGTTACTTTGCAGGATCAGACTTCAGATGATTGGTGGTAGTAGCTTGATCTAGTTCAAAGTTATACCGTATGCAGCTTGATCTGGCACAAATATGTTGCTTGAAAGGTGTCTATTCTCCCTAGGCGACTTCTCTGCAACAGGTTGTCGACTAAGGCGAATTTGGTGGCGCGTGGGATTCTGACTCAGGATGCACGGTTTTGTGTTACTGGGTGTGGTGAAGAGGAAACAACTCAATATTTATTCCTCAATTGTCCGCTTGTTAAGGATCTTTGGAATTTAGTTCGTGATTGGGTTGGAATTTCGGCGGCTGATCCATATTTCATTTATAATTATTTTGTTCAGTTTACTTTTTCGACAAGTGGTTCAACATTGCGCTAATCGTTTCTGCAACTCCTTTGGCTTCTATGTGTTTGGGTTTTGGATTGAACGAAATAATAGGCTTTTTAGCAACAAGGAAAATAATATTCCTCAATTGTTGGAGGAAGTAAAAATTCATTCATATTGGTGGATGAAATCGGCTAATGCCATTTATGTGTTATTGTTGTTACGCCCACTTGCTTGTCTGGGCATTGGTTAGCCAGTTTTGTTCTTTTTTTTTATTGTTCCTGTTTGTAAACTATTATCGTCTTCTTTTGGCACATCTTGTGCTTCAGATGCGGCTTATTTTGTCTTAATATATATTCCATTTTTGCCTCTTATAAAAAAACATAATTATCGAAAATAAAAATTTAATTTTGCTTGTTAATTCTGAATTTCATAAACGAGTGTTAGAAACATGTGAGGAAAAAATTTAAGGAATTAATTGACAATTAATAAATGATGCATCATTGTAGCCGCAACTGTCATATAAATAATCATAGTTGGAGTGGTTGCTACTGCAATTTGAAAACATGTTTGACCCAAAGGGTGTATACTTCAAATGTTTTACAATTCATTTATGTTGATTTTGAAGTTGTAATCAAACTCCAGTTATTATAACCCCTAAACAAACTCCAATTATTAGAAGAAAATATAGTTTCACACTTGCCTATACACCGTGGTTTAATATTGTAAATATCAAATAACATCATGGAAAACATAAATGGATTAGATTGGAAACTTACATATTTTTTTCAAAGAGTTGGGAAATGGGACAGACACACGTGAAAAGGAGGGAAGAGGATGAAGGTGATAAGGAATGATTAGCTTGTTGCTTGATTTGGTTAATGTCTTGTGAAGGAATGATTTTGAATCTATTCC
>Ga0315915_1007019_pt1 | contig 13590 bp, 6 predicted proteins | sample MpolbnodulesMG_FD_207738 | JGI IMG/M metagenome (GOLD analysis project Ga0315915, IMG submission 207738) | Medicago polymorpha root nodule microbial communities from Los Angeles, California, United States - branched nodules | ecosystem: Host-associated > Plants > Roots > Nodule | place: USA... | reverse complement strand
TTCGCTATATTTATAAGAAGAAGAAAAAAAAACTTTTTAACCCTGTAATCAAACACATTAATTATTGATACATAAACAAGGCTACTATCAATGTACCATCACCCCTATCAGAACTCTAAATACGTTGCCGGACTAGACAATGTTCTGCTCTCTTAAGTGCACATTAATTTTGGTACAATTTGAACCTTATAAACAAACCAACCAATTGAAAACTTTGGATATGTCTTGTGGCTAGAGTAATGCCATGAAATGCTTAATTTTTTATTTATTTTTTGGTACAATGAAATACTTAATTTTAACGCATGCTGAAAACGGAATAGAATACAACCCTGCCTACATCTCATAAAGTTACCAAATAAAAAACGGAATAGAATAATATTAAAATGCAATTAAGTTCAACTATCTGTTAAAAGAGACATGTTCCAAATATTTTGGCTTGTTTTTAAAAATGAAACTCCACTACTAATTACTTCATTCGTCTCAAATTATAAGTCGTTTTAGAACTTTAAACGAAGGTTAAAGAAGTCTTTTAAATAATAAATAAAGTCATGCTAACTTGCATATTTAGGGCACAAGTTAAGAATTTTTTAAATGGTAAATATTTAGAAAAATGCTAACTTGTGTCCTTAAAGACCGAATCGAATAGAATACACTTCAATAAATTACATGCTGCTCCCCAACTGTCTTAATTTGTGATCTCCCTTTCCCACAAAAAGAGAAGGTAAATTTGAGGTCCAAAAAGATAGCCTTTAATTGTAAAAAAAAAAAAAAAAGAAGATAGCCTTTAATTTCTCATCTTTTCTCTCTGTCACACACCCTATTCATTTAGCAACACTTGTTTCTATGAAAAAAGCAAAAAGTAAAAACTTTAATTTCTCTCAATCTTATTTTATTAAATTATTCCTATCATCTATTAGTATAGAGAAATGTTAATATGTATCCGTAGCATGAACTTTAAATATATTGAATTGAGATGGATGAAATGAATATTAATCATAAAATAGATTTTGAAACAAATAATGCATATTAATGTTTCTTTTTCTGAAAAGTTTCTGCCTAAGTCTTCTAATTTGTTGTCCTCCAAAACAATCCTATTAATCTACTTGCAACAAAAAGCTAAAAATTCACCATCAAACCAAAACAAAATTAATTTTTTTCCAAAACCCCACAAAACAATTTTGAATGATATTTCAAACACCTAGCAAAAAATAAAACATGAAAAAAGAGGGAAGAAAATAAACAAACCTGACTTCATAAAGACATGGATCAGAAGGACTTTGACAATCAATCAAACTATAAGGTAGTTCAGCAATGCACATTTTAGAAGAACAAGAAATTGGATGAAATGTATGAGAACGATGTGGACAAAACATATCATCACAAGGATTATGAGAATGAGCCCTTCTTCTTCTTGCTGTATGAGATTTTGTTCTTGATTTTGTCTTTGACCCTACTTTATGTTTATTATGTTTATGTTTATGTTGGTGATTATGATGTACCTTTCTCATACATTTAAACCATGTTAACTCACTTCCTGTATCAGCAATAAGCCAAAACTTTTGTCCTGGTGTTCCAACTGTAACACCAACAAAATATTCACCAATTTCAACATCTCTTCCTGAATGCATTGAAAATTCAAAATCTTGTTTCATTTCAATGTCTTTTCTTCTATTACGACCTTGATAATTCATTCCTACTCTTTGATCCACCATTTCCCTTCTAAATATATCCCTTTTGATGAACCCTTGTATAGCTTCAACTTGATCTACCTCACCAAGAAATCTTGAATCATGCCTATGGATAAGTTCTAGGCTCAACTTCTCCATATTCTCATGCTCTTCATGATCTTCCTCATTGTTGATGCTATGAACATGAATGATTTGAATCAATAAAAGGGTCATGAGAATTTGTGTACTCCATTGCATCAATTTCCTCTTCATTTGCATATTAGATATATATGTATCTATGTATGTAAATAAAAATGTGACAATGATATAGAGAGAGAGAGATTGTGATAGAGATATGAATATTTGTACTTGTGATTCAAAACCACAAAGTAAATGGAATAAAAGGTTGTAATGAAATTGTGAATAAGAGGGTAAGAAAAAGAGAGAGAAAAAAGAGGCTAGAAATTAGAGAGATAGATTGTGTATTACTATTTGAGGTGTGTCGAGGCTGTAAAACACAAACGACAGATATATTCATATATATAAATAAATAAATAAATGTGATGAGATTTTTGAGAGGTACAGAACAAAAAGTGTAGGACCTTTGTTTTAGCCTTTCTTTATAAGCATCTATTATATCTGTTTTTCTATATTTATACTAACTTCTATTTCTTGATTTTATATGCAAAAAATATCTATACTTATGTTGTATAGGGAAGTTGAAAGAAGGTGTATTATGAGGAGATTTAGAGTTCTATATTTGCTGCTAACAAATTTTTATCCTCTTTATAAATTATTCACTTGTATTTACCTATAATAGTTTATCTCTTTTATTTTTATAATATCATAAAAACCATGGTTATATTGATTTGAATGTATCTTGACTTGATCTTTTTGGCAAGGTTTCGAGTTCAAACTTGTTGTGGAAAAGATGTAGTTGAGAAGAATGACCTTCTTAAAGGTGGTTATCGAGATTTTTCAATAGAGATTTGTAATTTGTAAATTTAGTGGATATTTTGCACCAATAACATGATTAATGAAAATAATATCATACAGATTTAACAACATTCACTAATTTTTCTTTCACTCAACTTATTATTCGGATTATTAAATACTTCCTCCGACTTTTATTATATGAAAATAACATCAAAACTACTGCAATAATTACAAATTTTTGAATATTTATACAAATATACCCCTTATAGCTAGAAAATTGTGAAAAAGTGAATAGACTCACTAATATAAAAAAGGCAAATATTAAAAGAGTGGTAAAAAAAAAGTTTTTTAAATAATAGTTACACCATAAAAAGATGTGATATTTTCTTATAAATACGAGATTTTTATTTAGAAAAACCTTCATACAAAAGGAACAGAAGGGAGTATTATTTTATGAATAATTAAAAGGGATTTGGTTAGACTTTAGAAGGGAAAGGATGAATCAAAGAAAGAATGGGAATCAATCAACGATATAGCTCATAATTTGAGAAGTGAATTCGATATATCTCTATCTATCCACCAATATGACATTAGTTACATTATAATTTTTTAAGTTAATCCCTCAAAAAAAAAATGAAGTTAAGTCTCTTAGAAAAAGTTCTCTCTCTAACAAAGGGAAAAAAAATTAAGTAGACATTAGAATTTCAAAACAACAAAAGTTTTGATACTTTTGAAACAACATGGAAAGGTTAAAGCATGAAGAGATATAGAATGGATGAGTGTTCTAGATCATAAACATTTCTTTTTTCCTTTATATCCAATACTAGAGTGAGTAGTATACAAACTAAAAATTAATAATTGATTAGGGATGACAATAATAATTGGTGATGATTTACTTTATGTTGGTGCAAGTTTGTTTTCTTGTGTTTCTCCTCTCCTTTCCTTACTCGTGGCCTCAACCCTCTTGTCTTGTTTGTTTATTTATTTTATTTGTTTGTTTGTTTTCAAATTTGTCTTGTCTCCCTTTCATAATACTACTTACACAGTTATTACAGTCTGACTATTTTGGAGGATGTTTTGTTCCTCATGCCACCCAGATAATATTTAAAGTGAGTGCTACTTTTTAGCAATGCATTTTTTTTAGGAAATTTGCAATGCTTTTTACTTACTCTGAAAAAATTATTTTATTCATAGTGTTTTGATTGAACTTCGCCATGTTAGTTCCATCCTTAATTTTCTATTTATCGGAATCAAACTTGATTCTTCGAAATTTACAACATTCATATATATTATGCATCAACTATCTCCATTAAACTCTGTGGTGGTTTAGTCCTTATTTAGTGTTTATTTTAGGAAAAATAATTTGGTTCTTTTATAAACTCTTTTAACAAACTTTTTTATTAAGTAATTGATGAGCTCTACAACCACTCTAGCTAACTGACGAGTCAGGTATCCGTTCGTCTCTTAATAAACTCTATCAATGAGTTTGGACAACTAAAAATTATAAAGTATAATCTTTAATAATAAAACTAAAATAAGAGAGGTAGTCTTCAGGATTATCAAAATTATCAACAACCAACTTAGAATCTAGTTCAAATATGATGCTGTCAACTCATAGTTCTTCAATTCAGAGAATAGTACGACAAAACGGAAGAATTTAGGGTTTAGGCTTTAGTGAGACACGTTTTTTTCTAGAATATAACTTCAATTGTCATTTTTGAATCACATTCATATACCAACCATATTATCATTTAAACACTACATCAACGTTGCATTTAAACATATATTAGGAGGGTACTCCCACCTGAAGTATGCTTCACTAGTCTTACATTGTTGTGTAGAGACAACAACCAACAGTGCTTCCTGCCAAGTGTGTACCTCAAAAGAGTTTGGTGATTAAGGACAAAAGGATTTGAGTGCTTAATCATAGTCTACTTGTAAAATGGAGATGGTGGCTTCTAATTGATAAACCATGTACATTTTGCATGAGTATATTGGAAGCTAAGTATGGGATTGGAATGCTTTTTTTTATCAGGTTCATTATTATAATATGTGAATATCTTGTATATTTAGTGTGTATCTTTTATATTTGGTAACATTTTAATAGTTAAGTCAATAACGACTTGGTAGTCAGGATAATAACTTCTTGGTAGTCAAGATTCTTGTTGTGTGTGTGTCGTCCTTTCTACCCTGGGATGCGTTGTGGCAACCATGAGCCACGCCATCTTGTATGTACTCAATATCACCAAATTGGCAGAATAAGTCTACATCTCATCAACAACCAGGACTTCTTGGGCCTAAGCCTCAACATGCTCATATGGCCATTGAGGCGACAAATAGTGCCTAACCATCATATGCACCAACTAACATTCAAGTTGTGTTGCATGCTCTATCTATGACTCCACTTGATGATCATTGGTACATGGGCAACCGGGCTACCTCTTACTTGACTGCAAATGGAGGTCTTTTTTTGTCTTATTCCAATATGAACAATAATATTCTTGGTGATAGTGGTCATCATATTTCAGTAATTGGTTATGGAAATGCACTAGTACCTAATCCTCGTCATTCCCTAACCCTAAACAATGTCTTACATACACCAAAGTTAATTGAAAACCTTGTTTCTGTATGAAAATTTACCAACGATAATGATAATTATGTTGAATTTGATCCTTCTGCTTTTCTGTGAAGGATTTTCAAACAAGGATGCTTTTAACAAGATGTGATAGCTCGGGTGACCTTTATCTAATTACCACAACACCAACAACTACCAACTCTTCACCGTCCATCTTTGCCGCTTTATCCAAAGAATTAAGGCACAACATCTTAGGACATCACAACACTCCTATTTTAAGCTATCGTCACTTAAACAATTTCATTTTTTGTAATAAGTTTTGGAAGAATTTATTTTACAATTCTTGTCCTCTTAAAAAATAAATAAATTTACCATTTTATGAATATTTTTACTATAATTTGTTGCCTTTTTATATTGTGCATAATGATGTTTGGACGTCACCTATTATAAGTTCAGGTGGACCTCGTTATTATGCTTAATTCCTCGATGATTACGCAGTTTTTATGGAATTTTCCAATTGCAAATAAATCTCAATTTTATTCCATTTTTCTTCAGTTTAATGCTCACATTATCTTCCCTTTTTTAATAATATTGAGCAGGAGGTATAGGATGGAGGTGGGTTGGAGGTGCCAACCTAGTTGGGATGTCTAATCCTCCTCTTGATGCTTTCATGTCTCTTGATTCTTCGAGAGAAAAAATGTTTTATTGTCCCTACACGTCTTCTCATAACGGAAAAGCCGAAAGAAAAAAATTGCACCATCATAACATCATTCACACCCTTCTATTTGATGTCTCTCTACCACCTCACTCTTGGCATCATGCACTAAAAATGACCACTTACCTCCTCAACATCCTCCCCAATAAAATGCTTGCCCTCTAAACTTCGACTAAAATTCTCTACTAAAAAGACATATCATACTCTCAACTTAACGTCTTTGGCTCTCTTTGTTACCATTTCATTCAATCTACTTTGAGAGATAAATTGCAAGCTTGCTCAACACAATGTGTATTTTGGGGTTATCTTTCGAATCATTAAGTTAATAAATGTTTCTATTTTAGATGAAAACGAAAACATATTTTCATCAAAATTGATATGACTAGAACGATAACCCAATGTGATGGCGTTTGTCAACAAAATGGTATCGATTGTGGTGAGACCTTAAGTCAAGTAGTCAATTCATCCACTATTCGGACGATACTCAATGTTGATTTATCAAAATCATTGTGTCTTCATCAATTAGATGTCAAGAACACATTTTTACATGGTAATCTTGATGAAATTGTCAACATGAATCAGCGACCAGGTTTATGTAATCCTCAACATCTTAATTGTGTATGCTTGCTAAGGAAGTCACTTTTAAAAGACTTAAACAAGCACCTTGTGCTTGGTAATCAATAATTTACTGACTATGTCACTACCTTGGGTTTCTTTTACAACATCTCTGATCGTTCCGTATTCATCTGCCACTGAGGTAATGATATAGTATATATTCTTCTCTCTGTGAATTAAATTGTTCTACATGTGTCCTTAGATTCCCTTCATCAATTCATAATGAATAAACTTAGATATGAGTTTCTTATGAAGGATTTGAGTCCTCTTTGTTACTTTCTCAGTATTTTGGTTACAATATACACATGAGGTCTTTTTTTGTCACAAAATAAATACGCTGAGAAAATTATTGAGTGAGTGGGTATGTCTTCTTGCAAACCATCTGCTAAATTTGTGGATACATAAGCCAAACGAAGTGGTTGTGCAACAAGTGTGTTTATTTACTCATGATTCAAATAAACAATGTATGTCTGCCTTGAAGTGCATCATTCAATATATTTAGGGTACTCTTGATTTTGAATTACATGTATATCTTTCCTCCATTGATAAGCTCATCACATATAGTAATGCCAACTCGGGTGGTAGTCTAGACACCAAAAGGTCTACATTTGGGTGTTGTATTGGGGATAGTCTCATCTCTTGATTTGCCAAACGACAACCTACATTGTCTTGATCCAGTGTTGTAGTTCAATATCGTGGATTCGCTAATGTAGTATCTGAGTCATGTTAGATCATGAATCTTCTTTGGAGCTAAATTGTCTTGTCTCAAAGGCCATGTTAGTTTGTTGTGATAACGTAAGCGTCGTGTATCTTACCGGTAGTCTTGTTCAAAATCAACGCATTAAGCACATTGAAGTGGATATTCATTTTGTGCGTGAGAAAGTTTCTTGGTCTCAACATATTCACTTAGAGCCTTCCACGACAACTCTTTGATAACTTTTGACATGGTCTCAACATCCGGCAACCTCTAGTTTTCACTACGAGGGTGTATTAGAATATTTAAATATCTTTTATATTTGGCATGTAAGATAATATTTACCTGCTTATTTCATCATGAACATGTATATATACAACAAGAGTCTTGACTACCAAGTCATTACTGAGCTGACTATCAAGACATTACCTACCAAATATAAAAGATACATACTAAATATAAAAGATATTTACGTATTCTAATATATAAAAGGTACACTCTAAATAGAAAATATATTTACATATTCTAATAGTTGTTTTATCGTTAATAGGATTTCAACGCATAGTGCCTCAGAAATCCCACTTTTTGGTATTTATTGTCTTTAATTAATGTTTTTGTTGTCCCGTGTCGGTATTCTTTTTTTCTCTTAATTCTTCATGTATTTAACATCGCTCCCTCATGTTAATTCCATCAATGATAATGGAGAAGAGGAAGAGAAAATCTAGCTCTAGTTAGTGTTTTTTTTCCAATGACATCGTATTCTTACAATGTATTCTCTAATTTGGTTGTCTTCCACCTCTGAGTCTAAACTCTATGGTTACAACCTAAATTGTAGAAAGGACCTCTAAGAGCCCCATTAGAAAGTCACTATGACAAATTTGTGTTTTATCGATCCATCACCTCCTGAATTGAGATCCGAATGGTAAATTTGTTTTGTTGTCATTTTTAGTTTGTTTAAAGTTTGTACTCCAAGCATTTGTTGAAATATTTGAGAATGACTTATTTTGTCGATACATTATTTTGAGCAAGGAGCTTATGGAGACTATTACCAAATTCAACACCCTTCCGATCTTACATGTGACTTGTCAACATTTTTTTTTTTTGACAAATTGTCAACAATAAATATGTGTTCATGTCAATGAATACATATAGTCGATATGAGTTAAAGGAATAAATATTTGTTTCCATAAATGGATGAAATAAAGACCATGGACCTAGCATTATTTTTTACCATTGGGTATATGTGGAAGAAATTGGTTTTATTTGGTTCATTGATTTTCTATTGGCGCTTATGAAATATTTATGTGTACCACTAGCATTTGGATCCTCTGCTTTCATTCAATCTCTCATTCTCTCTCTCCCTCCCTCTCTTTCTTTCTCTCTCTCTCTCTCTCTCTCTCTCTCTCTCTCTCCTTTTTATATTTTTCTTTCTAGATCTTCTCTCTAAATTCAGAGAGATAGAAACAACTTGTGGAAGGAGGGACAAGGAGAGAGTGAGGAGAAGTAGAGGATCCGGATCTGTACCACTAGCGTTTTTTTATTCTCTTAATCCTTAGCGTTGATCTCAAAATATGGGTTGAGAAGGTCTTAACTTTATCGTCAATTTGATTAGACTATTCTTATTTTAACATTTGAATAAAACTTATTTTTCCGTAAAAAATCACCATGTATTTACCATAGTATTTTCTTTTTTAAAACAACCTTAGTATTTTCTATTAATAAGATCTTGCATTCTACCTTTATCAAATATGAATTTCCCTTAACGACAAAATATTCCTAAATATATGCTCCATTTCAAAATATTAGATATGTTGTTGTTTTTTTTAAGAGGCTAAACTGATATATTACTATCACAAAAAAGTCATCCAACACAAGGCGTGCTAAGGAAGACTTAAAAAGTCCAAATTACAAACTCGAAAAAAAGAAAACAAACCAAAAACAAGGAACATCAAGGAGCTAAGTTACAGAAGTTAGGCATAATATAAGATTTTGCCTCAAAAAATTGTACTCAAAATCGAATAAAGCAAATTTCAATTTAAACCACAAAAACACAAGAAGCTTAACATGTTCGCCTATTGAAAGAATACGCTCCTCGTTATGTTGGAAAATACGCCTATTTATCTCTTTCCAAATAATGGAAACAACCGCTAACCATAACATCTTGAACACTAAGCACATATTTTTAGAGAAAACTCTCAAGCCGCAAAGCTGGTTTAGATGCGCAATTAGATTCCGAGAAAATGCAGAAGAAACCCCTAACCAACCACAAATAACATACCAAATGCTGCTGAAAAAACCACAAGAAACAAACAATTATTCGCTATCCTCATTACACCTGCATCCTCCTGTACAAAGCTGCTCATCAATGGGCAACACATGTCTTCTCAGTAAATTATCTATGATAGGAAGTCAATTCATAATCATTATTTTCTTTAAAATAAAGTCAAATATATTACTCATCGATACTAATAATTTAATTTTTGTTGGAAGATGAAGAATAGAATTGAAAACATCTATACATAAAGAATGATTCGATGATAATCATACGCATTATCACACTGCTAACTTTTCTTAAAAAACAATAAAATAAATTAAAGTACCAAAGCGGCTTATATAAATGGACGAATTTAGTATTTTTCTATTTGGTCATAAAAAAAAAATCAATTTTTAGTCTTGAGAAAAATAAACGAAAATAGCCTAATCCTTAAGTACTGTCACAAAATTGATTGTTTAACATGAAATCGTTTCAAAATGGAAAATGTAGGTCTTTGACAATAATTGAGAAAGGAACAATAGTCTTTGACAATAATTAAAATGGACAAAATGGTCCCTATAACAAAAATCTTCTTCAATCAATCACCTGTTTTTAATTTTTTTTACTTCTTTTGCATTCAAGAAACCAATTTTCTTTGTCCCAACATGAACCAAATTAATGACAATGACTAAGATAGGAATTAGATTGTCCCAAAATATTCTTCTTTTTAATAACAAAAAACTTTACTTTCTAATGGACGAAATTGCATCTCAGTCTTTTTTTCAGAGACTAAAATAATTTTTCGCTCTTTTTTAAAATTGTCCAAATTAAATGTTTATTGTATAAAATTGTAAATTTACATAGGTGCTAAAAAAAATTGTAAATTTACATAGGTGCTTTATTGTTGTATGTCAGGGTTAATCATTTGGGAATTTTCATTTGGCTCATATTTCTCAATGATTTTGAAGGACATACCTAATCTAAGCTAGTGACAATACAAATCTTTCATTTTTATTCTATATGAACCAATCATTTGAACGTATTATCGAATAACTGTTCTCAAATCATCTAAATCTAAATAAATATCAATTGAAGAAATGGCCACACTTATCCTATACAATCCAATATGAATGACACTAGCTATAGTCTAAAGATATATCCCCCAAAAATGTAATACATACTTTATTTATTTTTGCTATCATTGTTGCCAAAAGTAACGACCTTTCTCAATTCATTCTATTATTTAGTATTTAGTGTGAATTAATTTATATTATTTTTTCCACACTAGCAAGCCAGCTTGTAAAAATCAGAGTAAACAATTTCTACCGACTCCTGCTCATATATTTATACATCAACTTGATGATGTTATTTAAGAACTCATATAACTGTTGTGCATTATATATTGGCAACCCTTTACAACAATATTTGAACTACGTATGCAAAATCACATGCAAAGTCAAAAGAACAATGATCTAAATAAAATCTACCTCTAATTTAGGAAGACACATTCGGTGCATCTTCTTGCGTGACAAGTTCAAAAGAATGAATAAATTTCGTACATAATTATGAGCATGAATACAGATATATCATGGTAGAAACTTGTAAAGTAAAACTGAAAATTGAGTTCGCCTACAAATGCTGAAAATTTCACATGCGTAGATGATGATATATTTTAATAGTTTTTAATATATGCACACTCATTTAACTCGATTATTCAAAAAAAAAAAAAATATGCACACTCATTTAACAAAAAAAAATTATAAAAAGTCTTACGCAACCAAGTATGTTACTTCAAGTTTGAGAGGATCGATTTCTCCGAAATAAGCTCTCATTTCACTCAGAATAATACAAATTAATTGAAGCCTAGCTTTCAAATCTAGACGATTTAGATGTATTGATCCCATGCAATAGAGTTGATCATTTAAACCATATATGAATTCCGAAGTTACAGTTCAACTAATTTGAGTTAAGTCAAATAAATTGAGATTTTATTTAAGAGAAATCAAACTCTCTCACCGTTAGAAGTAACATATTTGGTGTGTATAAGACTTTTTTATTTTATTTCAGACTAATATATAATAAATATGCTAAAAGGAGAGTCACACACACCTGGAAACCAATATTTTGTTGTGTCTATATGTACGTAAGTCAATGAAATATATTTGATATCATGTAACCAAATCTAAGACAGTAACAAAATTTAGTATTATGAATTTTAAAATGCTTAGGACACAAATTTCCGACCATTTTCCTTAAATTGATCCGAAAGTTTCATGTTATTCTGTTTATTCCATGTTAATTTATTTGATAGTAGTGTTATACAGCAAAAGTACATTAGAATTTTTGAATGGTATGTGTATAATTAAGCTAAATTAAATAAATGAAAGAGTGGGACCTATCTTGGAGCTGTCATTGGCAAAAACAAATGTGACAGACATTTTTTCATGAAATTGTCTAACTTGGTTTCAACCATGATATGCAATTATGCCCATAAGTAAAACGGACGCTTATAGTATACAATAATGAAAATATATAATTGTCTAATTGACTGAACTACACGGTTAGTTAATTTTCATAAAAGAATAGATAGTGAAAATAGCAATAGCAAGTAGCTTGTTCTTCTAGATTTTAGTAGGAGATAACTTTGTCAACTTGGCGGTGCTCAAGAACTAATAACTTTATAGGTTTTAATTTCTTTTTGTAACGAGTTAGTTTTATTTTGTTTTTTTTAATTGGTGGAACACAAGTGTGAAAATTGGAAGTTGGAAACTAAACACCAAGAGAATGGATACAAATATATCTAATCATGTCGAGAACAAAAAGCAAACTGAAAAGGAAAAAAACCTAATAGAGAAAGCAAAGTTGCTGCTTTAGAATTAAACCTATGGTAAGAGAATGGTTATCTCAGCAAAACTCTATTCTTAATGGAATCACAAATGGTCTATATGATTCCTACGGATGAGATGATGTGACACTCCTAGATATGTTTGGGATTCTCTGGAGAAGAAGTATGATACTAAGGAAGTTGGGGCTTAAAGCGCTCGCTTAACTAGGATACACGTATGAGGCCATAAAAGCATGTGCTTTAAGAATACACCTTTCGGAAAAGGTTGTGTGAGAGTTCTATGAAATCATAATTTTACTCGCTATGAAAATGTTCAAGTCCTAGATACCTTTGTTTATGCACAACTTTACAAAAACATTTGACGTTATTACCGCAACCATTTTTAAAATTCTAGTGGGGAATTGTTGGAACACAAGTCTGGAAATTGAAAAACTAAACACCAAGTCCTACATTGAATAGAACTAGTATTGTATGAATTTAAAAAAGTGGAAGTTCCACATTGGATAGAAACACACATTAGTATTGTTTATATAGGAGGAAGGGATCCCAAAGGGTATTTCATTGGAGTACATATCCTCTCCACTTATTAAAGGAAATGGACATCTCCATTACTATAGTTTTGGTGTAAAATATATGATTAATGTCATCAATTTTAGAAATATGTGCATTTATATCATGTATTTACTCCAAAACGATAATAATGGACACTATCATTTAATTTAGGAAATGGAGAGAATCTCTACTTGTTCCCTTGAAGTGAAGCTCTATGGCATATATAAAGAGAATACTGATAAGTGTCAGGAAGTAGTAATTCTAATAACGATTTATGGCACTTTTATAACTTGTTTTGCAAGTTATTCAGGAAAAAGCTTAGAGATAATTGAATTGAATCATTTTATGCTTTACCTATCTTACTCTACCTAATTTTGCAGGAAAATGACCCAAGGCACTGAGCAAAGATGCAAAACAAGCAACAAAGTGCAAAACGGCAAAAATAGGCAGAATCACATGTTTGCTCGCCTCCCAAGTTGCCCAACTCGCCATGGCGAGTTAACAAAGGAAAATAATAGGCAGAGAGGCATGTTTGCTCGCCACCAGCTCGCCACCAACTCGCCATGGCGAGTTACCAAAGAAAAATATAGGCAGGAGCATGGTTTTACTTGCCATGGCGAGTGAAATCACTTGGGAGGCGAGCAAGGGCGGTTTGGCCTCCCCAGGATGACGTGGCACAAACCCAATGGGGAAGAAAGCTTTGCTCGCCATGGCGAGCAAGAAGAACTCGCGAGGCG
>Ga0315915_1007017_pt1 | contig 13591 bp, 9 predicted proteins | sample MpolbnodulesMG_FD_207738 | JGI IMG/M metagenome (GOLD analysis project Ga0315915, IMG submission 207738) | Medicago polymorpha root nodule microbial communities from Los Angeles, California, United States - branched nodules | ecosystem: Host-associated > Plants > Roots > Nodule | place: USA... | reverse complement strand
AATTATAAATTTCAAAAATTTCAAAATTTATCAAATGAAAGTTAGAATTTGTGTAGATTATAAATTTATAATTCTAAAGCATAATAATTTGGTGTATAACTTTTTATGTTCTTGAAATAAGTTTCACGCGAAGAAGTTAACATAATTTGCATAGGTTATTGGTTACGGAGAAAATGGGAGGGAGAGTAAATTGAGTACACCTTGCATTTGAGTATTTAAATGGATCCCGCATGTACACATCACTCATTTATAATTTTTTAATAGCAGTACTTAATAAGTTCCTTCTTATAAGACCCTGAAAAAGTTCCTACCTAATAGGGGTACCTAAAAGGTATCGGGTCTTAAAAGGTTAAGACCCTTCCATTAGAGATGGTCTTATTAGTGCAAAATCTTAGATCAGGTGGTGCAATGTTAAAATATCAGGAAGTTCAAGTAACATTAAAACAGTGCCATCATGTGTAAAATTTAAAAGTCCAAGGGATGCAGCTGCATCGCTCCCTTATACGTGGCTCCGCCACAGGATTCAGTCACTTCTGCCGGTGGTATAGGACCATGTCTCATAATCAAGTATTTAGAGTTAAATTGGTATCATATACCATGAGAAATGTTGCACGATAAAGAAAAAAAAAATTACATTAAATGATTCCACCAATTCTCGTTTTAAAATGAAAAAGTTTCGGATTAAAATTTAAAATCTTTACACATTAACATTGGAGTTCTAAACAAAATCCAACAATAACTTTTAACGGGGCGGGGCGGGGCTAATCTTTGTCCCTCATGTCATTCTCTAGTCTTGTTTTGATAAAAAAAATAATAATAATAATTCTTCTCATTAATTTTCTCAAAGGAAATTGCTACTTACAACGAATCAAATCTCATCAAAGTATCACAATCTCGCAAGCTACCCCATGTATCACTCAAAAAAACAAAAACTTACCCATGACCTCTGTATATTCCGGACATTAGCAAATTGAATAGGCTAAATGGAGTACGTGAACAGTTCGCAATCAATTCTCTCCAGATAGCATCACTCTTTCTCAAATCCAAAATAATTGTATTTGATTTGTGTTGAGCACTAAATTATATTGGTACCTTTCTCAATCAAAATTTAAATTTTGATTTCCTATATTGTGATAGCCTCAACCTCTTCCTCTTCTGTTATGGATTGATCTTAATTTCATTCTATTCATGTGCTTCATTAAGCTTAACATGAATTTCTTCAATCAAAACTATTTTATTAATGGCGAATTCTATGGCGAGTTCTTAACTAAGTCACTCACTAATGAACATTAAAAAGTTACCATTAGATTTAGACATTTAGTTAATGGTTTAAATATGTTGAAATAAAAAATGGGAACGTTTTCACACTCAATTCTATCCCTATCTCTTCTCCATTTGCATCCTCTCCAACTCACATGAACATATACAGAATATTCTCTCTTAGAATAAAAAATCTGTTCTAAAATGATAATTGTAATCAGTCAATTTGAAAGACGCATTGTTCCTCTTTTCCGGATCTTATTATGACCGTTTATATTTTGTTTGTTTAAGGGTTGTTTATACTCTTCTCTAATCGCTTTGGTAATGGTAATTTTATTAATCAACTGCATCCAATTTAAAGTTTCTACAATTCTACTTAACCTTTGGGACTAAATCCAGGTAAAACAAACGAGAAAGATGTCAATTATCCTTCTATCTCACTATGGTGTACAAGGTTGTCAAAATCGGGACTTTACTTCAAGTCGAAAGGGAATAGCAAAATCGCAATCAAAATCGAAGGATTTTAAAGACTTTTGTATAATCGATATAGGATGGCAAAATCGAGACTCGTAAAATCGCAATCAAAATCGAGGATTCTACCCAAACAAAAATAATGCTAAATATATGTACCCAGACAAAATACATATACATAAATGACTCAAAGCCTAGATGCAAATATTCTTTAGTAGCATAATAATGCTAAACAACCTAGACAAAATACTTAAAGGAAAATCCTAGATGCCTGACAAAATACCTGATCACAAGTGAGTAAGGCTATTAAGTTTCAAGGCAAAGACTAGATGAGGAAGTGTAGGGGAAGTGAAAGAATAATTTATTTTTTGGCCATTTGGGTATTTATAGAACCGGGTCATTGATTCAAATCGGGTCAATTGACGAACCGGGTAAAAAAATGACCCTTATCAAAAAAATGAACAAAATCCTTCAAAATCCATCAGAATCCTGCAATTTTGAACGGATTTCACGATTTTGATAGGATTTTGCCTGTTTTTGGGATTCTAATATAGATTTGAGTCGTTGAAGCTACACAAAGTCGCAAAAATCTGGATTTGGGGACTTAAGTCGCGATTTTAACGACCATAATGGTGTAGCCTATATATGTCACGCTAATTAACATCACGAGTACCATTTCGTTCATTCAACTAGAGAGAATCCATATGGGGAAATAGATTAATCTGTCACAAATTTTTTATTTGCAGCAAGCATCTTCTGTAAAATTTTGGTGAGTTGCAGGGGATTTAGATGGGGAAGAAACTGACAGGATACTGTGCGTAAGTATGTTGGTGTTCTCATTTTTACTTAGAGTTATGTTATTTCAACAACCAACAACTTTTGAGACAACCATAATTTTACAAAGAAAAAGAGGTATTGGTACAAAACCCAAAGAAGAAAGTAAAAATATAACGTGAGTATGAGAGAAAGTTATCATAAAAATTATCAAAAAATAATTGTACAAATATCATTTATCTTTTTTTTTTTTAAAGCCAAAATGATATTATAACAAATCTATACCGTTAAAGACTGAGACCTCACTCTAAAATTCACTTTATTTATTGATACAAAATATATATTTTTGATAAACTTGCATGCTTCTGTAATCTTTATGTGGAATTAATGTATCTAATAGAGATTCATTCAAAGTTCAAACCATACTTTTGCCATATTATTTGGAGACCAACGCCTTCCACTAGATTTAACATTTGTATACTTATTAATTCGTTATTGTCTTTTGACAGACGTTATTTTATTATTCGATGACTTGAATTTTTGGGTGTAGAAATGTCGTTGTATTATTCGTTAGAACAAAAACATACTGTGATTCTTTTGACTGAAAGAACATACTATGATTGATTAGTTTTGTTTAATCAAATATTATTATTATTATAGTTTATTACTATTATAGTTCAACTATTATTATAGTTTAATAACAGATTCCTGTCAAAAAAAAGATTAATAACCCATATTCTATCTTCATTCACAAATTCAAACCGAATTATGTGCCCTCCTCTAGAATTCGCCCACGAATATCATAAAATAACAAAACTCAATTGTCATGCATATGATTAGGTATTAGCTTTTCCTTTTGACTCAAGTTTAGGTATTAACTGTTTGTAGGGGCTCTAGAAGAGTTTAGAGTAGAAAACTTCACTCGGTTGGACTCGATTTGATAAAAAGTTATTTAATTCAAAACTTGCCTTGAATTGATACGGATACATTTTTAGTATGAAATGAACTCGATTTAAATTTTTTTAGTAATTGGTTCAACTTTGTTCACTCAATTTAAGGATGATAATTAGACTCAAATCCGTCAGACATTTGCAAAAATATCTGCAATGGACATGGTAAAGACCCGTATTAATGAGTTTGAGTTTGGATAATTATCTATAAATTTATATGGGTGTAAAGGTGAATACGGCATTCTAATGTCCGACTCACATATATAATATTATATATAATTTAAATTTATACACCATAAAAGTTAATTACTTCTAAACTTTTTTACAATTATATAAACCTAAATCTTTTTTAGAAGTGTTTAAACTTAAGCCTAAACACCCGTTGCTGCTGCATCTTTCTTATTTATCAACATCTCTTCTTTTTTTTTGCATACATTTTTGTTTTTATCATTAGTTAACTCTGGATACATATAGTTCCAAATAGGAATCATTGATTCATCTGTAAATTATTTGTTAATTGTTGTGAAATTTCGATGTTAAAGTGTGGATAATGAACACATGTACGGGCACTTAGATATCTATAGAGCATGAGGATGGACAGTAAAGTTGTTCACCACGAAAGTATAAACTCGGACACAAACATTTTTTTACAAATGCACGTATGGGGACGGGCAATATAGTGCCCTATCCATTGGGGCATTGCCATCCCTACTCAAATCACATAATTCAAAAGTTAAAACTTGATATTTTGTACATTTTAAATTTTTTATTTTATTTTTGTAGATAGAATAATTGTTCTATTGAAAAATATAAATGTAAAATGGGTTTTTGAAAAAATCTTATTTTTTAGATAATTAAAATCAATTATCATTATGCTTGAAATAATTATTAATTATATGTCCACCTTTTTTTTAAGGAATATCCACTTTTTTTTTTGTAATAACTATATATCTACTTTATATAATCCCAAGCAAGAACCGGTGTTCTTATGTTGTTGCCCAACGAAAAAAAGAAGAGCAGATGTTAAGGATTATCAAAGTAGATAAAATTATTGAAGTTGTTTGTAGTTAAATATTACTCGGGTATCTGAATTGTTAAATGCATAAATGTGTTTGAACACTTTCATCATTTGAGTTAGTTTTTGGGATGAAACTCATTTAACATGATATCCGAACCGAGTTAAAAAATTGTTATGTGAGAATTAGACACGGACCACGTTAGACTTGAGGGTGTATATTGAAATTATTTATAGTTTGCTTTAACTCTCACATTGCTCATATTATTGAACTTTGAATTAACTTTTGTGATGAGATCCAAACTCGTTTAACAAAAATAATTATGTTTAAAAAAAGGAACCTACTAAACATGTATATATAAAAAGTTGAATTGTTTTTTGAATATTAATTTTAAAAAATATGAAGAGTTTTGAAAACCTATTAAATATAAATTATGTAAATTACAAAATCAATTATACAAACTTAAAAAACAGCAAATCAACATTTGAAACCAAAAGTATGTATAAGTACCAAAGTTCAAACATGATATTTTGAAATTGAGTGAACCAAATTATTATTGTTACGTTTCCTTTTGGTGAAAAAAGAATGCAAAGCCCAAGTGAACCAAATTTTCATGCCACGTGAGAAAGACCACCAAGCATATGGACTAACCAATTCTTTGTTTCTTCTTCTTTTTCTAAATAAAAATAAAAATAATAAATATTCCAAGTTGCGTGCTATTTGACTTGGACCCCTGAAATTTCAACTGACCAGTCTCCTCTGACTGCAATCTCCCTATAATAACTCCATCTCTCATCAAATCAAATCAAGTTGCATGAGCTTTTTCCACACCCAAAAATCCACTAGCACCGATCTTCTATTCAATACCCACAAATCTGCATGCATTTCTCAACTCTCACACACATACACAACATCACACTATAATTAAAGCTCTAGATTAATATATATCAAGATGGGAAGGAATAGTGGTGAATTAGGTCCCAAGATAGTGCAAATTGAAACACGATATGTACAAACCGATGCAGTGAACTTCAGAGATGTTGTTCAAAGCCTTACCGGGAAAAATTCCTCTACAGATTGGATAGGTCGAGGAACAAATGTTGCCACCGCCATGGCCGCCGCAGCTTCAGAGATTAAAGGAGGACATGTCAAGGTAGAGGATGTGGCTATTGATACAACTTCAACAGCTAAGTTGATGATGAACAACATGTCATTCAAAGATTTTGAAAGGTTGTTAGAGATGCCTCCACTTCAAATGGAAGAGATGTTATGGTTATAAAACTGTAGATTAATGGATATGTATGTGTAAAATTATTTTACACAAACCAATTGAAGTTTGTCAACGCTACAAAGAATCATGTAACTATCTTTGTTTTATATCTGTTAAAATGTGTGGTAGATTGAAGATATTGTAGTGATCTCTATAGAAAAATCAACATATATTTGTTGTAATTATCTGGTCATCGATGTTTTTTATTTTTATTTTTATTTTTCACATTTGTTTTTTTGTTGTTTTCTTCCACCCTGTCGGAAAAATTTGGCATATACGACAGATGATAACTTTTACACTTTTTATTTTATCTATTTTTAATTATTAGATAAATATTTTACGTGACTATTATCAGTTAATAAAAATGGCCGACACAATATTCTTTCAAAACTAAAAACTACACAATCGACAAGATTCACCAATATAAAAGAGTTTATATAATAAAAAGGAGTGTTATAAAAATGTTAATTGACAAATTTTATATAGAAAATCTATCATGTTTAAGTAGTACATATCTTTAAGATCGGGGATCATTAATTTGTAGCCGCATTGATGACAATATCTGTCTATCTGATTGTACTTGGAAGACTACGTGGAGGTATTGTATACAAGTGTTATGTTAGCTAATAGCTAGGGAGGTAGCGACAAGGAATTATGTCAAAAATAAAAGGACTTGGAAATATATTTTTTTAATACTATTTATAAATGTTTCTCCTTTCTAGAAAGTTAAGAAGAGAGTTTTGAAATTTTTAGATGTAAAATCAATAGTTTTGAAATTTTTAGATGTAAAATCAAGGATTAACGAGAGTTTTGAGTCTCTCTTTTTATTTTTTATCAAGTAGTTTAGTGGTTGGAGCTCACACATTTTAAATGTGGGAAAATGAGGCGTCCATGGTTCGAACCCCAACACATGCATTGTTCATACCAACTGAACTAAATTCACAGGGACAAGTTTTGAGTCTCTATAAATATATATTGTTTTTTACGTTCTTTAATTTCTCTAAATTTTTCTTAAAAAAAATAGTTTCTTAAATATTTTTGTCGCAAAAAATCACATATTGGATTGAGTGCGCAACAACACGCCATCCTTGGTCGCAGACTGTTAAATATCTTCCACGTCATAAGCTCTGATCAATTTGTCTAACTGGTTTCATCTATTGATCTGGATTCATCACACACTCTAGAGCTCTCGATTCGGTCGCTGTAGGTTCTTGATATGCGCTCCAATCTTGTGATTGGATTGGGATGGGTAGTGATGTGATCCTAAAATTCTCTCCCTTTACGAGAATAATAAAGTTATTGTGGAATAAAAGAACTGAATTAATTTTGTTTCAAAATTTTATTTACATATGTCATGATATGTCTGTCTTGTTTTGGCTATATTTGGAGCTCTGAATGTCCGATTGAGGTGATCTTTGAGTCCTTGAAAAGCTTAGAAAGTTATCTACATTTCGCATGTTTAACGCAAAAGCAAATTATGTCTGTTTAATGGCGTAAAATTGGCTGGAATAGAAACGTGATTAAAACAAGGAGTTGAAGCAAAAGAAGTGATAAGTAATCAAAATGAGGAGCTGAAGAGCATAGTGTGGAGGAGAAAGGGCGCTCCAAATTGTCAAAAAGTAATAACCGTGAGTGTGTAACTTCAAGAATTGACGCAGCCACCTTAAATCAAAACCAATTAATTTGTAACATTTTCATGCAATAATTAGCCACATAAGAGTTATTTCATTAACCGTGATATAATTGTAATTAAGCTTTCAGCATTCTAGCCTATTACCTATATAAAGGGGGCGAAAATTATGAATAAGAGATGTAGAGTTTTGATAAAAAAAAAAAGCAGTTTATGTGAATTTGGAAGCTTTGCTTTATTTTTGGTTTTCGATTGAACCATGACTTGATCTTATCAAAAAGCCACGTTTCCTGTGGCGATCCTCTACCAAACTAACATCTTCCTTGGATTAGGAATTTGTTTGACTACCATTTTCTTATTTCCATCTGTCTTTAAGCCCCCCCATTATTCACAAATATATTCAAATCAAAATTATTTTCCCTTTTCACCTTCATCAAGCCATTATTTTGGTGTTGTTTCTCATAGTAAATGGTTAGTATCTGAATTCATTATTGTGTTGGTTATGCGATTAAATTGTCGTTTGGCTCAAAATGGCTTATTGCTTGTTGTTGTTATTGGCAAGGAATTGTGGTACATTAATCTGTTTGTGTGTTCGTAGTCAGTTCATTCATCAACTTTTAAAACTACTTTTGATATATGTACATTTGAACATACAATTACGACAACATCAATCAAGTCTTTTCTCCCTAAATGAGGTCAGGTACATAGATCAAATTATGTCATAATGTTCTATTATGCACCGTATTTTGGTCGGGTTTCACTTTGATGACTTTGAGTTTGGTGATTTTGTGTCTATCTCACTTCTAACCAATGATTATCTTTCATCAAAATAATTTATTTTAATTATTTATCTATCATTCTCTCTCATCTAAAATACACTAAAGTCACCCAAGTATTTTTCATTTTGATGCAACTCATTAATTTTCCAATCTTTCATAATAGATTTCCTCTATAGGGATCCTACTATCCTCTATGTGACCTACTCTCTTTACTACAAAATTTCTATCTGACCTACTCTCTTTACTACAAAATATATATGTTTTCTCTTTACATGTCCAAACCATCTATGCATTTTTTTCACCATTTTTCTAACTATAGGTGTTACTCCAACTCTCTCACCCCACGTCCAATACAACAATCAATACATAAAATTTTCATTTTCTATCGGAACATCAAATGATGTTCCTTTGGTTTTGTAAAGATGGTCAAGGGGCTAAATGTTTCTTGCCATATGAAATGGTTGTAAGCATTTATTTTTAACGTCAAAACACTAACCATTCTCATAAAAAACTTGGTTTTATATATAATTACGTGATAATTATATAAAACCACGTAACCTGGTTTTATATATAATTACCACAATCTTCATTTCAAACCAAGTTTTAATCCTTATTTTTTTGTTAGGTTAGCAACCTAGCATAAATCAATCTCACGCGTATTCTCTATTCCTAAAAAAGATCCCCCCTTCAACTCCAATCTCTAGGGCTGGGAATAAGCCAAGCCTTCCGTTAAGGGTTTATGACTCGGTCTACTAACAGACCGATCTAATCTAACTCGTTTAATAAATAAGTCAAGCTTGATTTTTTTATTTTTAAAAAGCACATTAACTTAAATAGATCAGACTTAGGCTTTATAAAAAAGCCCATCAAACCTATCAGACCGACTCATATATGAGTATATTACATTTTCTCACATTTATTATTTATTTTTAGTATCACCAAAAAATTCCGATCCTTCAAATTCTCATACCACAATTATTATTTCAGTTTTTATTTATTTATTTAGGATACAACTAGGCATGACAATGGGGCGGGGTGCAGACAGGTTTTACATTCCCCGTCTCCATATTTGATTCTCATATACTTACCCGTTATCCTACCCATACCCAACGGGGATGAGAAATTGAACCCCGTCCCCGCCCCCGACGGGTTCGGGTATTCCCGCGCCCATCCCCGCATTCAATAATATTTTTAATAAAAAATAGAAGTTTTTTTGCAACCCCTCGAGAAATATTGTAATGCATTATCCAACAATATGATCACTTTAACATTTATTAGACCGATTGATTTAGTCGCTCCTTTAAATATCAATGGTAATTTTTATCCAAACAAAATAACATGGCATATCAACATAAAATAGTGTTTTGCATTCTGGACGGGTTTGGGTATGGGTTCCGGGTGGGTACCTATATACTGGTTACCCGTCCCATGCTCGTGTTTTGAAATCGGGGAAGACCCAAACCCATACCCAAATCCAGTCAAAACGGGAAAAATCCGTCAAATTGGGTTTGATTCAGGTGGGTAACCACGAGTATGAGTTTTGTTGTCATGCCTAGATACAACACAACTCTTGGTATTTTCCTCATAAATGCAATGAACTCCAACCAGGAGTTACTCACACCAATTACCAACCAACAAAAAAAAGAAGATAACACAACGGTACACAACTCAAAACAATCCAATCCAATAAGTTACAATTACAAACCTATTTTGGCTTTTAGTTTACCCTTATTACTTTGGGTAAGAATCTTCTCCATTTGGCAAAATAAATGGAGTATGCAATTTGGATAGAGATAGACACATAAAATAAATAGTGAGTCCTGTCATTAAGTGGGTCCCACCATCATGAATTACTTTTTACTTTTTTCACATTTTTGTGTGTCTTTATCTCTACAAATTATAGAAATGGAGAGGATGCTAAATGAAGAGATCTTAACCATATTACTTTCACCCTCATCTATCTAATTATAAACAAAGTAAGTATGTGTTTGTTTACACGGTAGGGTACCCACCAACTTGCGTTTTAGCTAACTCTACAAAAATATAAGCTTCGTTATTTTCACGTTTTCTTTGCCTTGGGACGCACAATTTTGAATTGTAACGTCCAACCAAACACAGTGTAAGAATATCTGTTGAAGACTTTTTCATTAAAGATTGTTGTTCCTCTCACATTTTTAAATTTTGTAACACAAATTAGGCTTGCTAATAGGCCAGACTAGACTTTTGGTCTAGGCCTTAGTTTTTTCAACTAGTTCTGACCTATTTAAGCAAACTTTGGTTCGGTCCAACCTATTTCCACCATATTCTCTGCAACTTTTTCTACATCCCCTCTTTTCTCCTGACCCTTCTTCATTGGCTGCTGTCGATTCCACTCACTCCTTTATCGTAGTAGCCTTTGAAATCTCAATCGGAACTCACCGTTGCCCTTTCCTCATCATCTACCTCAATTTTGTTTCTTCCATTACCCATCGATTTTTTCCTTTATCGTTTGTTTTTCTGCTATCAGGCTTTGAGAGTTTGTGTTAGCTTCTAGTTTTTTTTTTAGTTTTACTTTTCCCACCATATGGCCTTCTCGCGTGCCCTGCACAAATTACCAATATTCCCTTCGGATTATATAATCCGGAAACACCTATATGCATTCCGGATTATGTTTTCTGGACACTTGCGAAGTATAAAAGGAACTTCACCCCCCCATTTTTATAGTTTCACCTTCACCATTTTCTCTCTCTCTCTCTCTCTACATTATCCCAAATTCCGAACACCACAAATCTTATCCAAATTTGGTGTTTTGTTGCTCAAAAGAACCACATTTCAACCCTTGTCAAACATCATGGAAGGTAAGTTCGATTTTTGTACACATGCATGGTTAGTTTGGTTGATTTTTTTTTGGAATTCTAGTCGGGTGCAATCCAAATTTTGTTTTCCAGACTAGATTATTGTTGTCCGGATTTTGAAATCCGGACAAACCCATAATTTTTTTTTGCTTCTGTTTTGTGCTATTTGATTGTGATGTTTGATTACCCTGATTTACATGTTACAGAAACTTCGTCCTCTACTCGGCATGTAAGGGAGGCAGGGCATGCTTCCCATAAGAGGGAGCGTACCCGACGAATGGTGGAGGAAGGTGTTGTTCCGAGGTGTCGGGGTGGTGTCAAAGGATGTCGTGCTGATGTCAAGCATCAACCAGAGCAGCAAGAGTATATGGACTTGCAGCAAGAGCAGTCTGATGTGGAGTTGCAACATATGGAGGAGCAGGAGCTTGAGGAGGAGCTTCAGGCTATGGACGAGGAAATGGAAGATGCCGAGCCACGACGAAGGCAAAAGAAGAATGAGAAGGTGGTGGACTTTGAGCCACTAGATGACTATCCCGGTGGCCCACACGATACTGGCCTGTTGTGAAAGTACCATGTGCACGTGGCCAGGAAGGCGTTTATGGGCGAGGTATTTATTGATGTTAAACTCACTTTATTAATGTTAATCTGTTTGAAAATGATGTTGATATTTGTGATACTGCCTGTTTATGTACTGCTAAATCTGTTTGTGAAGTCATGAGTGTAAACTAATGTTTAGGTATTGTTTTTAATTATTTGCAGTGGCGTGGGAAATTAAAATGCATCAGCAACAGAAAGAAGATAGAAGTGATGCATGATAAAGAAACCATCCCTATCATGGCTGCACAGTGGTGGCATAACAATTGTAGGGCACCGGCCTTGTTGGCTTCAAGATACCAGTTACAGCCTGATTGACCATGGTATGATTTGTGCCTTCGTGGAGAGGTGGCACGAGGAGACTTCCAACTTCCACCTTCCGTTTGGGGAGATGATAGTCACACTTGATGATGTGACATGTTTGCTGCATCTCCCCATTGACAGCATGCTCCTATCCCACGGGTCCACATCACGGGACGAGGTTGTGGAATGGGGTGACGTACTTGGGGTCTGATCTGGGTGATGCTCTTAAAGAGGTCGAAAAGACCAAAGGTGCACACTGCCGATTTGGCTACTTAGAGAGGATTTTCAAGGAGTGTTTGAAGGAGCAGAGGGATTTAGTGACCGAGTATGGTGTGACTGAGGAGGTGCGGAGGTTGCGGGATCAGTGTGTCCGCATATATTTGCTATACTTGGTGGGGATCACAATCTTCACTGACAAGAGCCAGTGGGCTGTGGATGTTGTCTACCTGAGGTACTTTAGAGACCTTGATCTTGTTGCTGGTTATTCATGGGGAGCTGCGGCGCTAGCTCACTTGTATAGGGAGCTCAACAATGCTGCACGTTGAAACTGCAGTCAGGTGGCAGGATACCTGACTTTGTTGCAGGTATAAAATAAAAATTATGTTTTATGTTTTTAAGTGTAAGTGTTTATGGTTTGTATATTTACATGTGGTTGTCTTTGGTGCAGGCTTGGGTGTTTCAACACTTCCTAGGTATGGGAAGCAAGGATGTATGAGCAGGATATAAAGAGAATCGGGATCCACGTGCAATGTTTTTTTTACCACTGTCTGGTTTAGGCACAGTGGAAAACTACATAAACCATCTGGATGCGCTCGATTTGACGAGGGTTGTCATGGCCCCATACAGAGACCACCGTGCGGCACGTCGGTTTGAGTAGGTCAGCCTTTACTCTGGATTGCTGAGATACGGAGACCGCATGGTGTGATATCTGCCGGAGAGGGTGCTTCGTCTGTTTGGGAGGGTTCATACCATACCTAGACATCTCGTTGAGAGTGCACCTCCTGATGTTAATTTGATGGAGATTACAAACCGCTTTTGGCGTGCACTTGATTATGCGTTGACACCTCAATAGTTGGGAGAGCGTGCAGTTCATGATGTGGAGGCAGTAGATGGATACATCGATTGGTTTTATCACCATTCCCATCCACACATAGTTCTTCTTGACATGCCGGTGCCGGTGTCGAGGCCACCGAAGCGTGAGGTCCTTGATGCGCGAGCTGCTTAGGAGGATGGAGACCTTGGGTACTTATAGCTTAGCGGAAGGATGAACCGCATCAGAGATCACATCTATGTTGTGATGAGAAGTGGTCGGGTGCCGAAAGGGACTGAGGAATGTCAGCATTTGGAGGATGCGTTGAAAGAGGTGCATGATGGGAAAGTTTACCGTCGTCAGGGAGCAACTGAGGGTGGCAGGGGTGCCAGAGGTGGCAGAGGTCGTGGCAGGGGTGGCGGTGGTACGGGTGTAGTTATTAGGAGTTGATTGTGTTATGTTATGTTTGAACATCTTGAATAAATTTTAGTGATGTAACATTTGGATAATTTTTAATGTTATGTAATCTTTGATAATTTTTAATTATATTTGATTAATGTTATGTTTGAAAATTATGTTGTGTTGATAATTGTTATGTTATAAGTTAAATTTACTGTTAGAACATATGGTCACCGACATGGTATGTCTGTTTAGAAGCAAGCTAAATGCGCCAAAACAGA
>Ga0315915_1007014_pt1 | contig 13592 bp, 12 predicted proteins | sample MpolbnodulesMG_FD_207738 | JGI IMG/M metagenome (GOLD analysis project Ga0315915, IMG submission 207738) | Medicago polymorpha root nodule microbial communities from Los Angeles, California, United States - branched nodules | ecosystem: Host-associated > Plants > Roots > Nodule | place: USA... | reverse complement strand
GTAAGAAGAAATCTGAAGCTGCCCCTAGTAAGGTGAAATCTGAGGCAGCCCCTAGTAAGAAGAAATCTCAAGCTGCCCCTAGTAAGAAGAAATCTCTTTCCCTGATGAAGCTTCTAAAAGCATGCAAGTCATCAACTGCTGCCAAATCTAAAAGTTGTAAGCAGGAAGCTAGCAGTAGCCCTAACTCTTCAGAAACAGAGTTGCCTTCTCTAGCTGCTCCTAGTTGTCTACTCCTCGAGTATAAATGGCAAGTGCTATAAATGCAAAACAATTTTTCAAAAAATTATAATTGCTTTAAACTTGTGTTTGTTCCTTTATTATGGTTTTAAATTTAACTGTTTAAGAATTATTTTTTGTTTCAGAATACATAAAAGGTGCTCAAGTGGGATCTTTGATCAAAGACGCGGTTCAAGATGTTGGTGAAGGTAACAAAAGTTGCCTAAAGTGACCTATGAATAAAATTTTACTTGGATTTATGAATGAGCATCTCAGTGACTTTGGAAGTATTGAAGCAAAGGACCGAGAACTTTCTTTATATGTCCAATTTTTAGACTTGGTGCAAAACTCTCTTTGCATCTAATACAAACTGGTTTTTAGTGTTAAAAATACTTAGTAGTTAAACTAAATGCTGTACATGATTTTATTTTTGTTGAATATAAATATTTTATACTTTGTTAGGATGTAGAAATACCTTATACATATGTTTGCTTTTAATTGTTTGTTTCACTTCTTGCATTACTAGGTAAGTAAATTTAGGGTGACTTCTAGGGTGAGCGGCCAAACATGTCCCTCAACCACATGGGAGAAAAATGACATGCAAAGCCATGTGAATGTAGTGGTGAAAACGAGATATTAAAATGTTAAAATAGCGTTTGCATAAATTTCGTTATATTGCAAGAGTCCTTAATATAGTGTGCTGATTACATATGACAGGAACTGTTTCTTTGTGTTGCTCTAGGGCTAGAATTGGTCAAACCAGTGGAAACCGTAGTCTTCCAGTATATTAAACAATAGTTACAATTTCACATCTCATTTTCTTAAACACCTTTATCAAACCTTTGGTGAGAATAAAGTACTCTGATACTAATGAAATGGTCATGATGATATTCTACATTCAAAATGTCAATAGTAACACTATCTATTTGGCATATTATTGGATAATTGATTTGGGACAGGTTGCACTTAAAATGTTGAAGAAATTGCAAAAGGATCATGGAAAAAATTTGCTATTAATGATAACAAGTTAAAATTTCAACAATTTGAAACATTTAAAAACAAAATAAGGAAACTATTGCTTAAGGAGTAGATACTCGATTAGAAGGGAGCATGGCTACCAAGGAAGAATTTCCTAAGACAGAATAAGTGAATAAGATTTTATCTCCTTTAGCTGAAGAAAGTTTTCTTCTCAAATCCACCTTTTTTCTCCACTCCTGTATCATTCAATATTGTCAATGTTTTTTCAATTAGGTAGTAATTGTTTGGTAAAAGTAATAAAAGGTTGTGCACGATATTTTCAATGTGAACAAAGCTTGTTCACATTAAAGTTTGTTACTTCTAGGACAGGACACGCATGATAAAGTTTGTTACTTCTTTATTATAGTTCTATATCTTCTGGATGCACAGTTAAACTTAACTGAAATCAAATCAAATCATGAAAGAATGAATAATGATTTCTTCAAAGCGTCGGGGATAAATATGTTCAAGTGTGGTATGAAGTTCTTCAATCATTCTTGTATTAAGAAATTAATCAGCAATGACATATATTATGAATATATAAACCATTATTTACTTTTGAATAGAATGCAAGTGAGCAACAATGCGTCGCTAGGCCTTTTTAGATGACAAAAAATATATAGAAGCACTTTAAACCTTGTCTCTTTTGTGTAACTCCATTTTAACTTTGATTTCATCCTAATCAGTCCTTAAACTCCAATTATATCATGGTAATGTACAAAAGTTAGATATTATATTCTATTATATGCTAGTTTGAAAGATGTGTCGGTGAGAGTTGTATATTAAAGCTTTACATGTTGAGAGTTGTATCAAATTTTGTTTTAAAACCCTCTTTTACAAGTAAAAGGTTGTAAGGATAGGAGAAGCTGTTGCCATGTTTAAGGAACACATGGTTGTTGTGTATCACCGAGCTGATTATTAGGTTCTTGTTGAGGTTGTAGCAGTGTTGGTAAGTGAACTCCTTCAAGTGATGTGACAGTTTTTACTAGCTTGAAAATGAAACTATAATTGTTTTTATCATGATATTGGTACAAAGTTTCCACCTCTATTTAATTGTGACTAATCTCAGTTAGAGAATCTACAGGCACACAAGTCTTGAACCAATTTATTTTTGTTTGAAACTATATAAATTCTTGTGTCTTGTTTATCTCTCTCCCCACCTTATTTATTTATTTGTCTGCTAAGAAGGAAATTGTCTTACGCTAACCTTTTATTGGGTGGGACTTCAGTGACTTTGTGTTTGATGACTTTGGTGACTTTAGTGTATTTTAGAGGAAAAAGAGTGATGTTGGAATGAATAAAATAAATTATTTTGATGAGAGAGAATTATTGGTTAGGAGAGAGATAGAGACAAAGACACCGAAGCCAAAGGCATACAAGTGCTACCCCTTTTATTGGGTGTGTCCGATCATGTTCATACCACGTATAGATGATTAGATATGCTTATAGCATTTTAATGTCAAAATATCATATCTAAAAGAAAAACATTGTTGCAGATTTTTTTTTTTTAGGATTACTGCAGATAGTATAATAATCGTGTTTTTGCATCTTGATTTTTAATATTTTTTGGTTACATAAATTCATAATACAAATGCTAAAAAATTGACTTTTACATTAAAATAGTCTCTATAATATGTGATTTTTGCTACGTATTTTTTTTTTACTACAATATAGATACAATGATTGTAATGTTGTTTAACAGTTAGTCGGTATGTTAGATATATAAAGTGCATTTTTTTTTCTTTGAATCAAATTTTTTTCAAGAGTAAAAAATCAAACTCCTAACCACTTGCTTAAAGACTCAAAATTTCTTATCACTTGGACTAATACATTATTGTTCAATTTTGATTCCTCTAATATATATCCTTGATATATTTTTTATCTTGATGTTTTGTTTTCGTATTGAGCATGAAAGTCATCTCATTCTCTATGAAGACTTGTAATATGTGTCCCTTAGTACGCCATGTTAACGCACCAATACTTTATAAAAGAGAATTTAAAATAACATAACAAATATAGTAAGTACACAACATTGGTAATGCATGTAGACTTGATTCATGGCTAGATCGACCTCTAATACTAGCTACCTTTGTTGAAATTACTCACAACTAATACTCTCTCAACGGAGAGCCTCAGTTTCCTATACTTAGCAATCATTGTGCACATTTAATTTACTAGTCAACTTCGATTATAAATCTACTTTTGAGAGTGATGTTGTTGGTAACCCTTTTCCTTCTTAATTTTAGTGATGGACGAGACTGAATAAAATGAGTGTTCTCTTGCTCCCACCATGCCATCCAAAGTGTTCCCATCTCTGTCTCATGGAGATTTTTCTCTTCGTCTTCATCCCCACGAATCCTCACAGACTCACAGTTCCTACAAGGATTTCTTCATAATAAAAAATAATCAATTTTTTTATTTTTAGTCAAATCAATAGTAAAATATTTTAAAATTTAACTACAAAACAAATAAAAAATTATATACCATAACTAAAAGAAAGTTATACACATTGGGTGAAAAGATAAATAATATAGAATTTTCGAATATATGTATATAATAAAGTTACTTTAGTAAATTGTTCAAGAAAGCAATCTATGCAAACAGAAGGGATAATCCCTTTGGAGAAAAAAAAATTCTCGCAAATGGAGCCCTAAATTGGATAGTAGTCTCCATATTGACCCCACTTGCAAATACAAGACATCTCTATTTAGTGCATGAGTCGAGTTCACCTCTACTTTTCAAAAAAAAAAATAGAGTATTGTTTACTACAATTTTGAAATAAATAAACGTATAAATAACCATTTATACAATAAAGTTAAAATATTGAAGACGTTGACAGAAATGCGTTATAAGAAATTATAACAACTTAAATTATCTTAAAAATTTAAAATTACATGTCTAACAATTTATGTTAAAGTATCTATCCATAATGTCAACTTATAATAGTAAGCGGCAATTATCTACCTAAATGTCAAATTAAAATATTAAAGCAAATAATTTCATACAAGTAATAATGATAAATTTAGTAATATAAATACCACACTTTGGCTCATGTAAAAATACACCATTTTTTAGAAATCAAAACATATCATCCTACTTCCTTCTCTCTTGATTTCCTTAATTTGATAAATCATAGTACTTTATATCATTTTATTAGAACCTGAGAGTGTGCTCGTCCTCAAAGTCTCAGGTTCGATTTTCTCTACTATCAAATTTAAGTGGGTTAATTTAACTTATTAAAAAAAAAAAAATCTAAATCATCAACAATATGATATTTCTTCTTAGTTTATCCATTTGTGATGATGTAAGAGGTGTTCATGTGTCTCATTTGGTCATGTGATCCATTTCCATCCTTATCAAATAAAATAAAATAAAATAAAATAATAGAATAAGGAACATTCCAAAAAAATGATAATAGAATAGCAATTGGATATTCCCTTCTTTATCCACGTATCCGCATCAAATGCAAGAATTGTTGATTTTTTCAGAATCAAAATTTCTAAAAACTATTATTTAAAATACTAATAATTGAAATTTTAATAAGACTTGAGAATTTTTCGTAAAAAATAAAAAAAGAATACTCCAGAATTCTTCTTCATCACTTCACTTGGAAAACAACTCAACTCAACCGTTTCTTCAAAATCAAATCTAACCGTAATCCAACACAATTCATTTTCTTGAATAATAATAATTTCATTACATTACATTGAACTTTTGATTTCATTTTCTGAATCCAAAAAAAGGTTAATTCAAATCTCTCGGCGATGGAGTTTATCCAGAGCCGAGTGGAGCCATGGATGAGAGAACAAGGAGCTAGGCTGATGAAGGTATCGTGGGGCCCACTCCAATGGCGGATGAAATGGCCATGGACTAACCACCGCGAGCAGAAGAAACGGATCAAGGAAGAGTACCAACGGCGTCGTAAACAGCTCAATGATCTCTGTCTCGCTCTTAAGACTGATTCTCTTTCCGATTTGCAAGATCTTCTTTGTTGCATGGTTCTCTCCGAATGCGTTTACAAGGTCTTTTTTCTTTTTTCTTGTTTCTGTATATGTTCAATTCGTGTAGTAGAATTTCTAGTTTTCTGTTTCAGTTTCAATTTTTAAGTAGAAGCTTGTGAATTAGGCTTTGTTTGCTAAAAAAATAATATCGAATACATGAGAAACTAGTTTACGAATTTAGTTTCAATTTTTAAGTAGAAGAAGCTTGTGAATCAACTTTGTTCGGTAAAAAATAAGATAAGTTAGTTTTTAGTTGATAGTAGAGAAGTTAAGTGATTGAATTTGTAGTGTTTGGTTAAATTATTGGGTGAACTAACTTATAAATAAATATGAAATGACATAAAAAAATATTTAATTAATATTTAAATTTTTTTAATTAATACTACAGGTGGTAAAATTGATAGAAAATAAATGATGAGTTATAAGCTTTTAAGCTACTTGAATTAGTTTATCAAAATTAGTTTATAAAAATACGCTATAAGCTAGTGAAAATAAGCTATAAGCTCGTGAGAAAACAACGGTTGTAAAATGGGTCTTTTTTAGTCATATGAGCTCATAAGCTATAAACTAGAAAATGTGACTTGCCAAACAGGTCCTCAGTCTCTGTAGCATCGACACGTCTAATCCAAGGCGTGTCTTGTGTTTGACATGTGTCAGTGTCCGACACGACACAGACACATGCGATTATATTCAATTTTTCCATTTTCATAAATTACATGGAAGTGTTAGAGTGTTTGTGTCAATATGTCATAGAATTAGTTATTTGGATTAAAACGATTTTTGTAATAATTGATGTATGGAGAGTTGTATTGTGGTTGCAACTTGAAGAGGAGTGGGGCGTAAGGGAAATCATGTATACTTTTATTACGGGAGAGTGAGTTGAGGAAATGGCGGAGTGTTTGAATTTTATATGGAAAAGGTCTAGTTTTCGTGCATGTTCGGATGTTTGGGTTCACGGTGAGTTTGGCAGAATAACTGAGGCACCTTGATTTTGCAAAAGCTATAAAGTATAGTGGCTTTTACTGACAATGAGGTTGGAGATAGCCATAGGCTTTGATATGAAATTGACTACCATTTTGTCCCCGAATGTGTGAGACATTGTTACTATAGTTCCCAAATGTATTAAAATTGTCAATACATCCCTAGTGCCTCTTCCATTAGAAATTTTATGGACTAAATTGACAAATGAAATACACATTCGAGGGCTAAATGACAACCTAAAAACATATTCGAGAACTGAAATGACTAATGATAGAGACACTTGTGGATGTGTTAGTAATTTTGATTTGATACATTCAAGGACCAATGTGACAGCGAGTTACACTTCTATTGACCAAAATGGTGATTTGGCCTTTTTTAGTAGAAGCTTGCGAATTACTTATTTGGATTAAACCAACTTCTCTGATAATTGATGTTTGGAGAGTTGTATTGCGGTTGTAACTTGCAGAGGAGTGGCGTAAGGGAAATCATATTTTCTTTTAGGGTAACCAACTGTTTTGGTTCCTAAATGTGTTAGATGCTGTCATTATAGTCTCTGATTGTATCGAAATTGTTTAGACATCTCCAAGTGACGTTGTATTTTTTATATTTGGGAGAGAGGGAGGACACTTATGTACACTCATTTTTTTCATTGGTGAGTTGGTGCTTAACACGTTCAAAAAGAAAATATGTGTAGCGCTGACACGCCAATAAAAAGATGGGTGTACTATAAATGGGGCCTTTTGGAGTTCATGGAAATTCTGCATATGGAATACTTTTACTGTGAGTTTGGCAGTGATAAGTGATTGTCATTTTCTGCAAAGTCTCTTGAGTATTAGACGGAGCCACACACACTGTAAGTTTTATTATTTAATATAGAAAATTCATTCCAAATTATTCAAGTGAATGCAATTAAAAAAAGGGCAACCTGGTGCTTCAAAGCACCTGCCATGGTAGAGTCTAGGGAAGAATTGGATCCAATGTCGGTCTATTGTACCATTCAACCTTATCTTGGATTTGCAAAGAATTAGCAAGAGGCTGATTTGGGAAATATATTGTGGACTGGTGTTTAGTTGAATACAAGTATGCAGCTATCATTAGAAAATATGTTGGTAAACAATGAATTGGGAGTTATCTCAATAGTATATGTCCTTCAAGATTTATACAAACACTTACTTGAATATATGTTGACTTCAATCAACATAGATGTTGACTTCACTTACAAAAACCTAGGGACTTTGAGTTTTTATGTCTACAGGACTTGCTTGAATATACGTTGACTTCAATAAACATAAACTTGAATTTATTTATGACTTCCTTATATCACAGAGGCCTGCTACTGAGATGATTCGAGCTGTAAATAGATTTAAGGCCGATTTTGGAGGACAAATTGTTGCTTTGGAGCGGGTGCAACCTTCATCAGATCATGTTCCTCATAGGTTTGTCATTCATTCTTCATCCAATTCAATCCTTCTTATACTGTATTAGTTGCACAAACTGCACTGCATCTTTTGACATCTATAGCCTTTGATCCTCATTTTAAAGTTGACTCTTTATTTCTTGAACATTTTTTAGTATATCAGATTGTATGAGGAGGAGGAGGAGGGGGGGGTACCAGCAGCACGCAATGGCGGCAGAGATGCCAGAAAAGCACCATGAGTGCATGCTGAAATGCCAGAAAAGCACAAATCTTTAATTCCAGAGGGCTTTTCTAAAGTATTTTATGGATTTCAGCCTTAAAACGCACCAGAGCATCTCTGGGGATTTCAGGGATTGTTTCTTTGTGTCTCTCGCGTTCTCTTGTGCTTGTCTCGTGCTGCTCTCTACCGATTCTCTTCCCCCGCCTCTCTGGAGATTCTGGCCACGATCTGCTGCCATCTCCGATAACATTCTGCCTGTCATTCCTTTCCCCCCTCAGTGACTGTTTAAGACACCTATATTGTTTTTGCTAATTATGAATTTTGAGTAGTTTTTATTACTTTTGTGAATTTACACGGATAGATGCATTATAGAAACTGTAAACAGTTTCAGAATGGCTATCCCGTTAGTCTTTAAATGATTGGCGCTCCATTGCACTATCCGTGATTAGGGACCGATAACACTGGATTCAGTTTGTTTTATTTCTTTGACAATCTAGCATGTGAGTTCCTCAACAGCTCACATTGCTAAGAAATTATTAAATAATTGGAATTTTGATCTGTAATCAGTTAGATTTTTTAGGTTTTCTGTCAAAGTAGAATTGTTCATTCAAGTTTTTTTCCTTTGTTGTTTCTTAAAACACTATCAAGATTATACAGTGTAGGGTTTGATATTTTGAACTGTCATACTTATTTGATTAATTATGTTGTCACAGGTATTTATTGGCAGAGACAGGGGACACTTTATTTGCTTCCTTTATAGGAACAAAGCAATACAAGTTAGTTTTTCATATATATTTTTGTGCTATCATTTAAAATCATTACAACTTCTGGAATCTTTACCTTTTAATTTTACTGAAAGGGATGTGATTGCTGATGCGAATATACTTCAAGGTGCAATCTTTCATGAGGATGCTGCTGAGGAATCCGACGGACATTTAGCAACTGAATCTGATAAGGGTGAAAACCAAAGTGGAAAAGAATATGCGTGGAATCCTCTAGAATCCAGGTCTAAACAAATGAAGAGTAAATATAAACCTGCTGCCCATAGGGTAAATAAAATTGTCTTCCATCTTATATTTTTCTGATTGTATTAATTCCTAGAGTCTCATACTGTTTGGAAAATTTCAAATAAGCTCTATAGTTAAAAAAAAATGTTTTTGGGACCTTTAGTTTCACTAAGTTTTGTGATGGATCATGGACACACTCCTCATGCCCAAGAGTGAACATATGGACCTCGACAAGAGTGGCCTTACAAATCTAGGATATGTTTTGACACCATCATAGAATTTGGGCTCGGTAATTTAACTCCACAAAACCGCCTTGGTTAGGGATGCCTACCACTTATATTCACACCATGTTATTATCCAATGTGAGACTCTTAAGTCTTAACACTTCCCATGTGTGTATCATAAATTTGAATCTCTATGTTCAGAGATTCAGAATGCGATAATCTAACAATCAGAAACATACATTTTTTCTCATTTCTGTGAATATAATTGATTTAAGTTGGGTGGATTAAATGGAGGACTTATTCAGGTGTTACATGTGATATAGAAGAGTTATTCAAGCTTAAAGGAAAATCTCACCGTTTGGCTATTGGTCTTGCAGTGTGATAAAGACCAACAAGAAAATAAACTCAATGTTGCAAACATGAAAATGTTGTGATGGGTGAGTAGACACAAGTTAAGATAAGACTACAAAGGAATGCTTCAGAGAGAGAATTGGGGCAGCACTTTTTGTTGAAAGTATTGTCTTAGATGATCTCGTCATATGTGGTGAAGACCTGCGAAATTCAGTATTTACAGGGAGTTTATTTGATGGGGGGTAGTCTTTTAGTTAGAGGTAGAGGAAGATCTAGCAAAACTAGGGAAAATCATGAAGTAGGATTAAAATTCAACTAGTGTTATCAGGCATGACTTACAATACGACGTAATTTTATGGTGCTATTTGATCCATATAGCTAGTGTCACGTATTCATAAGAGGCTTTTGATGTTTTTTGTACTGGATACTTTCTAATATATCTATGCCATTTATGTAAATTTTGTGTCTTCTGGCTCAAATAATTTCCCTCATTATTTGTCAGGGTTTCATGGCCCGTGCTAAAGGAATACCTGCATTAGAATTGTACAGGCTTGCTCAAAAGAAGAAACGCAAACTTGTTTTGTGTGGTCATTCCCTCGGAGGAGCTGTGAGTTTGATTCATCCATCTGGGTTTCAAAACATTGCTTTTAATGTATTTGAACAATTTGCATATAACAAAGTTCCAAATATTCTACACAGGTTGCTGCATTAGCTACTCTTGCCATTTTGAGAGTAATTGCTGCTTCATCTTCATCAAAGGAAAATGGGAATGTCTCGGTCAAATGTATTACATTTTCTCAACCTCCTGTTGGAAATGCTGCTTTGAAGGAGTAGGTTTTCCTTGTAGTTAGCTGCTGATACTTTTTTAAAACTTGAAAAACTAGGATATTTATTAGTTAATTTTTTTTTCCAGCTACATTAATAGAAAAGGTTGGCAGCATTATTTCAAGAGTTATTGCATTCCAGAGGATTTGGTTCCCCGTATTTTATCTCCAGCATATTTTAGCCATTATAATGCTCAGTCTGTTCCAGTGCCTTCTGAAAATGAAAGTAACAGCTTATTATCGAGAGAACAGGAGGAAGGGGTAGCAAAGCGAAAAGCCAATGATGGAGAACAGTTGGTTTTGGGAGTAGGTCCCGTGCAGAGATCCTTCTGGAGACTCTCACGACTAGTCCCTTTAGAAGGATTGCGAAGACAATTTAGTAAACACCAAGAAAGACAAATAAATTCTGTTGAAACAAACTCATTGCCTGATTCTCTTGCTAATACCTTGATTGAGGAGGAAGCGGTTCAACCACGGTCACTTGAAATACAAGAGAGTTCTGATGGCATATCGCTCAAGCCTTTTCCTGAAACCGATAAACATTCATTGGAAGTGTCAACAAATGGGAAAACAAATGCAAAGACCAATGCCATAAATGGTGATGAAGGAAAATGGCACAAAGTACCTTATTTACCATCATATGTACCATTTGGACAGGTAGATATTATCGATATCTGATTCGTAATAGTTTCTGTTGCTGTCACCAAAGATGTCAAAAGTTTATTTTATTTATTTTTAAATTTTCTCGCAGTTTGTTTGTGATTTGCTTTGCATGTTATAATCACCTTGTCTCGGTATTATTTGGGTTTTTTGTCATGTGATTTTATCGTAGTGTTTAATCCTTTTCATGCATATTATGACAGTTGTGCTACTGTATTTGAATAAATGTTTACCTAATCACAACCCGTTTTGTGCAAGACAGCTTTATTTGTTGGGGAATTCCTCTGTAGAGTCATTATCAGGTGCAGAGTACTCGAAGTTGACATCGGTATGAATCTGTTTTCATTGCTTACCAATACTTGAGAAAGTTCCACTCTCCATTTTAGTCTTAGAATTTACTACCCAACCTTGTCATATTTTGAGTGCAACCGTGTAAGTTCTCTCATTTTGTTTGCTTTCTTCTGGCAAAGACATTTTCAGGTCAAATCAGTATTTGCTGAATTGAGGGAAAGATTTCAATCACATTCAATGAAATCATATCGATCTCGGTTTCAGAGGTAATTGTCTTTCTTGTCATGTTGTGTATAATAGAGTTGTGTTTTATAGTTTCAAAAATTATTACACACTTAAATGAGCATACTGAATTACATTTTCCCAAGACCAGATCATATCCAAACTAATTTGTGCTGCCTAGCTCCTTGAATCCGGGCACAGTGGGATAATTATTGGTTATTGAAGCATGATGGTATCTCTCAACATCACTACTTGATTGTGTTCTGAATAGAAATAATCCCTTTGCTTTTCCACTTTTTTGTTGCAGAATCTTTGACTTATGCATGAACGATGATGCATCGTCTTTCTTAGGGATTGAGCAATGGCAACAGGCTTCTCATCTACAGCAATGGCTCGGGCTTGCAGCTGCAGACACTGTTGAGCTTGGGCATATAGTAGAATCTCCTACTATTCGTACTGCAACTTCTATTGTTCCTCTAGGATGGAATGGTGTGCCTGGAGCGAAAAATGGGGAACCTCTGAAAGTTGATATTAGTGGTTTTGGGTTGCATCTCTGTACACTTGTTCATGCTCAAGTGAATGGTGACTGGTAATGTCATTACCCAATAAAAATCATTTATAGATGTAGTTTCCTTTTAATTAATTAATAATTGGGTCAGTTAATATCAGCCCTCAAGGTGTAAAGTTTTTTATTGGGAAAGGCAAAATTTATTTCACTGTTGTATACAGTTAATTGAGAGTTTTTTGAAGAGTTTACTCCCATTTTCTCTCTAATTGTAGAAACAGCATATGCATAAGCTCTTATATAAGAATTGATATCGAGTAAGCACTTAATTAAGTTGTTTATCCAACACTTTCTCAAAGATTATGGGTTCATGTTGTGGGATCAGCCTCTTGCAAATGCAAAGTAAAGCTGTCTACAATAGACCCAAATTGATCCGACCCTTCCCTCAACCATGCCATCACGTGCACTGTGTATCACTAGGTTGCCTTTTTAATTAATTATGTTTTGAGATTTGTGGGGTAGAAGTGGGGGGACAGGCCCAAGGAGTAGAAAATATTAATGTGTTTCACTTGTCACAAATAGATCTGTCAGATAGACAAAGGAGTGCATTCAAATGGGTTTTTTGTGTTTCTCATTTAATATATATTGCTTATAAAATAGCTTCGTTCGAATCTATGAGGTATGTGATGTGTTTTATATCTTCCTTAGGTGTTCAACTACAGTTGAATCCTTTCCTTCTGAACCAAACTATTCTTCGAATCAAGAAATTCAGCCTGAGTTACAGAAGATGAGAGTATTAGTAGGTGCTCCGCAAAAAACGCCTCCAAAACATCAAACTGTGTTAGACTCTTTGATGCCTGTGTTTACTTCTGTTGATTCAATGACTGTGGGTAGTTCAGCACCAGTTGACAATGACAAGTCCGTCCGTCCGGAAAGTTTAAATAACTTTCTAATATTTTGCACCAGTGATTTTACAACTGTTTCCAAAGAGGTTCATTTGAGAACTCGTAGAGTACGATTAGTTGGGCTGGAGGTATATACAAATTTTCTCAGGAGTCAAAGTGTGTTATTTCTTTTACTATTCATCTTCTGACTTTCATGAGTTGGCTTATGTGCAGGGATCTGGTAAAACTACTCTTTTAAAGGCAATTTTGAATAAAAGTAAACCAAGTACTGCTGCTTATGATGATGCAGTTTCAGATATTGACATGCACGAAGTTATTGCCGATGGTTTGTGCTATTGTGATTCTGTCGGAATAAATATGCAGGTTTTTTCTTTTCATCCTTTTTTTGTTTGCTTTTCCCTGCAAAGTGGCTTGTGCTTTAAATATTTGGTTATTTTCAAAATTTTATTAGTATTCATGGAAGAAAGTAGAGGATATTCTTCCTCTCAAGTTTCATTTTCCTTTATCGAAACCTAGTATTAACTTGTAGAATCTAGTACTGTTTTCAACTAAAAATTTGCTTGTACCTGAAGACACAATTCACAGTAGGACAGAATTGTGTCATATAATCTATGTAGCTCACCGTCTGACCCCAACCAGGAGGAGACATCTACTAATGTTATTTTATGTTGTTGATGTTTGGTCATGATTGATCCATTCTCTACTTTTCACTTTTATATTTCTAGTATTACCATGATCTGGTCCCTACTCC
>Ga0315915_1007011_pt1 | contig 13594 bp, 6 predicted proteins | sample MpolbnodulesMG_FD_207738 | JGI IMG/M metagenome (GOLD analysis project Ga0315915, IMG submission 207738) | Medicago polymorpha root nodule microbial communities from Los Angeles, California, United States - branched nodules | ecosystem: Host-associated > Plants > Roots > Nodule | place: USA... | reverse complement strand
TTTTCTTTTTATAAAGAAAGAAATCAGTGTATGTAACCCTGTCTCTTAGGAATGACATGCATACGACCTTATTAAGATTCAGTCTGTTACAATTTTAAAAGAAAGCAGTAAAATCCGAACATTTTTAAAGAAGTTTTAAAATAATGTTAGTAAATGTTTTTGGTCGTGTTTTACATATTCATACAACAACTAAAAGTTATACACCTAAAAAAAAGTTATACAAAAGCTTGACATTGTTCGTTGAAATTTTTGGTTTATATATAGATGAAGGTCATCATTCAAATTGTCATGTATCACAAATATTTTTCTAGTATATTTTCATTATTTCTATAATTTAAATAAGAAAACCTCAAGGTGCATAAAAGATGTGCATGAGTAAAAAGTAGAGTATATAAAAAGACAACGTTCCAAAATGGGAGATTAGTCACTTTAGTCCCTGAATAGAAAAGGAGTCGTCACTTTAGTCTCTGAATGCAGATAAATTGCAAAATAGTCTCTGAATGTAGACTCTATTAGTCAATTTAGTCACTGAATGCGGACTTCGTTAGTCAATTTAGTCCCCGAATGTAGACTCCATTAGTCACTTTAGTCTCCGAAATTGACCAACAGAGTCTATTCAGGAACTGTTTTGCAATTTCTCTGCATTTAGGATTAAAGTGACTACTCCATTCTCATTCAGGGACTAAAGTGACTAATTCCCCTTCCAAAATACTACAACTTCTAGAGGCTGCTGGTTTTTTTGTACCGCTCGTTATGGTGAGTAGCCTTTTTAATAAAATTTTGATGATTAAAAAAAGAAAAGGAAGTTTGGCATCTATTGAACATTTAGAAACAAATTAATAGGTGTCTAGTGAAAAATGCATTGGTCATGAAATGCTTGTGAGTTGTGAGAGAAATAAGGTGTTAGCAAACATGCACATAAAAAAATTAAATATGTATTATCTAAGTATATTAACTTTATGGGTCCACTTCAAGTTTGATAGAAAAATGACCGTACATACATTTGAAATTTCATTAAGATAATAATTTAAGTTTTTGAACTAATACATATGTTCCACTCTTATGTTTCAAACCAACCAAATCTCCCAAGTCCTATGTCCTCAAATATTTGGTGAAAAGTCAATGCAGCTACAAGGGGTCTTATAGTCTTAGAAATCTTCAAAGCACCAAAGAGATTCATATTATGACCGAGTAAACCACAACCCTAATTCGAATACAAGAGTCGTCCTTGAAATTTTGAGATCTATGTTTGAAATATGAACTCGATGCCATGTTTTATGTTATAAGTCACATACACACGTACGTGTACAAACACAGATTTTCGCTACACGCACGCTGCTCACCTTGCCCCTCCACAGAACGACTAAGATAGTGATTCATAAAATAGTCAGTGGCATATGCATCAACCATCATGGTGACAACCGTTGTAGACATAGTCACAATGCCAGTAAAAAGAAAATCATCCCATATGGAAGAACATGAATGAAAACTGTGGCAGGATCACACATTCTGCAAATGCTCTAAGACAATCAAAAGAAATTTCTTTCCTGGCTTATTGAGCTGCAACAATATTATTAGAGGAACAAAGAACCAACCGCCAAGTACTAGATTAATGAGGTGACCCACTTTTAAATACGTTATGAATTTACCAGGACTGTAATGGTTACAAACTGAGCAATGCATGTGCCTGTAACAACGCCAATTTGAATTAGGCAATACAATTTGGTAAATATCAAACTTCGGAAACTAGATGAAAACATGCCATCTTAGCTTAAGTGTGAGCTGGTTCGTTAGTTGTTTCTAAATAAAACTAACCACAAAGTTTTCGGTTTGCGCCAAAATCTTTTTTTTTTGAAAGAAAACCCGAGTGTTATCTTTGTTGAATGTAAAAAATTATTTAAACTTGTTTACTTATTTTAATAGGTTGTTATGCTTTAAGTTTTTTTTTTTAATGTACACCTTTAAAATATTGCTCAGCAAGCTTTGCATAAAAGAAAATATATCGCCGAGCAAGCAATTTATCTAGATTAAGGTTAAGATGAATTTTTAACAAGCATTTACGAATTACGAGAAAGTTATATTGAGAGAATATTACGTCTTATGTGTCTTAGAAGTTTATTTATTTTTTCACAAATTTCTACTATAAATTTACAAGGATTTCAGAACCATACTTAATAAAAATGTAGACTTTGAACTTCTCTCCAAGGAATTATTACATACAGCAAAAGAAGAAGACAAGTTTCTCTGCAAAGATTATGCCTAAATGGATGTCAATATTGTTATGGACAAGTGAAAATGTGGTGACATACTATAATTATGCTGTGGACTTTGTAGAATGAAACTTCATTCTCAACCAAACCAAACAGCCAGTTTCAAATTCTTATTGCATTAAAAATGTGTATTCTTATTCATTGGCCGTGTCAGATGGATTCACTCTGACTCAGCAGGACTTTGTGCAATGGCAGAGGTTGACAGTGAGGGCCGTAGGAGAATGTATAAAGCAGGTCCCAGCAAAGGTATCAATGATACTGGTAGAAGCCAAGAACCTTTGTCAAACCTGCATATTGGACTAGCATTACATATCTTTTATATAGTACAAGCTTTTATAATAAGAGATGATAGGGACTAGGTCTAGGATCTCTAAGTAAAAATTGAAATAAAACTCAAATGCTAATGAGCATACCACTTCCTAGCAGTCATATCATTGTAAACCCAAAATGGTGCCAATGTTGAGAGTAAAGTAAAATCAATGGACATAACATGGATCTGCAAACACGAAAACCAGATTTTAGCAAGTTGCAAATTTGGCCTAATGTAACTCTTGATTGAATTATTGAAGACCAGCGTAACAATATTACAGAAGTATAAGCATTGCTAAAGCTTAAAATAATGAATACAAGGACGAGTCAGGCCAACAATATGAAAAGCTGAGTTTGAACTTACAAATTTGCTTTCCCTGCAGTACTGGAAAAATTCTTTCCACACATCTTCCCCGGCTAAACCAGCGTAAATTATGATGCCTATCCCCGAAGCAAGTAATATCTGATTCACAGATGAGGTAAGCATCATATTCATACAGAAAAGAGAAAAAAACAAATATGACGAGTTAAAAATATTCAGGTTTTCTTGAAAAGTAATAATGTGACTACAACAGGAGGTTATTATTAGGCATTAACATGAACAAAATCACCAATCATGGATACTAATATTTAAATCACAATGATCTGTCTGCAACATATTTACAATGTTAGGTTGGGATGAGCAACTTACCGTTGCAGTGACTTTCGATTCCAAAAAATTTAATGGCCATGTTTTAAGCTGTGTTTCTTCAACAGGAGGCGGTGGAGGTTTCCAGAGCACAAAATAAGGAAGAAGCGCATATATGCCACCGAAAAATGAAGCAGACAGGAAGGGCCATACAGGAACACTGCTTTTTGAGCTGTGGAATAGTAAAAACACCAATGCAAAAACTAAATCGTCAATTTTCTTTAAACAACAACATTGTTTACATAGCAGGGTCGGATATTTTGTCCGATTCCCACAAAGCTCAAAGTAGGCAAGTGTTATTAATTCTGAAATGCCAGGGTATAAGTTAAAACTCTACAGAATGTAAGAGGTGTTAAGAATTATAATATTATTCTGAGTGGAAACTCTACTGAACTCACCCTAAAACAAGGGTTGAATGTTACATCTTGGATTTCTAAGTTCAAATTTTGATGGTTTACCAATATGTTCGAAACGAAAGTTGTCATCACACATGGCTTAAGGAAATATATTATAGCTACGTTTGGAATTGCTTATGAACAACTCATCTACTGACATAATCAGTTGACAAAGTGTTTGAGAAAGCTTATGAAAACAACTTATGATATGTCTATAAGCTGTTATCAGCTAATTTTCATAAGCTTTTTAGGATAACTTATGAAAACTGCTCAACACTTGTACGAAAACAATTTTACAATATTACCTCTTTGACTATAAAACTAACTTGTGTACTGTTAAGAATGAACAAGAATTCTGTTACAAACAAAGGTGCTTAATGTACAAGTTGCAGTGATAGTAAATTGAGAGCAAGATGAATGAATATTTTGGGAATGAATTATCTGTTTTATTCATCTTGCCTTCAATCTTATTTACGAGTGTATTTATAGGTATGATACTCTCTCCGTTCCTAAATACGTTTCGCAATTAAACACTTTACATATGCCAATACACAACTTTGATCATTGACATCTTTAATTATATATAATAAAAAATTGTAAAAATTTGATATTCTGAAAATATTCATCGAGACAAATCTAACAACATGTTGCATGCTAACATTTGTATATACATATCAGTTAAAAAAATATGGTTAAAGTAAGTTATATGAATAGTCCACATTGTAAAACTGCGGATGTATTTAGAAATTGAGCAAGTCAGTTAGAAGCTGTAACCAACTCTAAGTAGCTACTACAAATATAACTATCTCTACTAATTCACAGAAAAAGTTGTATTGGAGAGAAAAATGCATATGAAAGGGGAAATACCTTCTTCCAGTGGGAAGTAAAAGCATGCTATAGACCAAAGGCCACAGACCCATTATATACCATTCAGAAACAAGAACTTGATTCATTCTGAAACCATCGTCTCCTTTCAAATTCAATAGCTTTTTCAAGAAATACATGTCCCTCGACTACAGAAAACATAAAGTAAGCAAGTGTATTGCATTGAAAGAAGATAGTATAGTATAGTATATATTACCGGAGTCTGGTTTGGGGAGAGAAAAGAAACATAGTAGATAAGTGCAGCCCATAAGAGAAAGAGTAAAATTGAGGTTGTCCAATCTCTTTTACCCTCCTCCTTCTCCTCAACAATGCTACTACGTTTGTTGGAATCATTGCAAATAACGATAGTGCTCTTTCTTGGAAATGGAAATGGAAATGGAAATGATGTAGTAGCAGCAACAGATACTAGAGGTGTGAATGAGCTTAATCTGCAACAACATCCCGAGGCCACTACTGTGTGAATTGAAGGTTGAATTGATTTTTTGTATTTCAGTGTGGGGAAGTTACAAGATACAAGATTGGGTTTAGCTACAACTAGCATCATAATCAAACTTCAACTTCAAACCGCACACAAGGGGGTTACGGGTGATGCAATGCAATGCAATGCAATTGTATAGCATATTAGTATCTATCCATCCGTTAAAAAAATAGGTAAATGTGCTAATAATACTGTCATATTAATTGTTCTACTCTAAGAATTATTTTAATTATTATTTAGCAATTAAAAATTGGGAAATGTTAACTTGTGTCCTTAGGGCACAAGATAAAGATGAATTAAATAATAAATATTGCATTAAAAAGATAAGTTTTTAAGATTTTAAGGTTTAAAATGCACAATTTTCAAGGTTAAGTTTCTACATTTAGTTTCTTATCTTATCTTGTGCCCTTAAAAATTAATACAAATTTAAAATTGTAAATAAAAAATAGTAAAAACTTATCTTTTCAATGGATTATCTTTATCATTCATTTAGTAAGTATCTGATGAATAGGTAAAGTTAGGATTGGGACCACGTGGTGTTCTCACAACTTCTCAAAGTAGTAGCAGAACAACAAAATCTAGCTTAGCTATAGTATGGGTTTGATTTCAGCATCAGATAAGGTGTAAGGTGTTTTTACTTAGTAACATGACAACCATGGTTGAAGCTTCAGGAATGATGATGATGTTCACCAACACCACTACTCTTATTCCTGCTTTTAACCCAACAATACACAAAACAACACATCTTGGTCTCTCACGTAGAAACCATGCTCATTTTACACTCTCTGCAACCTCATCATTGATGGAAACTATTCCTTGGGGATGTGAGAATGATTCAATTGTAAATTCATCTTCTCTTGAGAAATGGTTGTCTCAGTCAGGTCTTCCTTCTCAGAAGATGTCCATTGATAAAGTTGATGTTGGTGAGAGAGGACTTGTTGCTTTGAACAATATTAGGAAAGGAGAGAAGCTTCTCTTTGTTCCTCCTGAACTTGTCATCACTCCTGATTCTGTAAACCTTCCTTTTCTTCTTCTTTTTTATGAAAATATCTTATACATAATTGCTTAAGTAAGATGTTATGGTACCTTGGTTTGTCTGGTTCGATTGACTTGTTTGATTTTATCTATTGGCATAAACACTTTCTAGACTATCAGATAATTTATGGAAACAGCTTATGGTATGTCCATAAGCATAGTGCATAGATAGATTATGAAAACAACTTTTAGTTTATATGAAAACAATTTGACTTTGTTATATCTTTTGTGTATAAATAGCTTATACATGCTTATGCTATAAGCACTTAATTAAGTTGTTTATCCAAACAAGGCCTTGCAGACTCTTATGTGAGCATCACTATGACTTTAGTTTATTTATTCAATCCAAGAAGCTTAGTTAAGAAATTAGCATAATACCTGCAAATTATATATGTATTATGCTGTCGGTGTCAACACTCGACAGCATTGTTTTATTCAATCCGTACTAAAATTTGATACTTAATGATGAACCTTCTAAACTTGATTTGGATTTTTTGTGTTCTGGTGTTGATGATTTTGTTTGGGGTATTTTGGTTATCAGGAATGGAGCTGCCCGGAAGCTGGTGAAGTATTGAAAAAGAATTCAGTGCCTGATTGGCCATTGCTTGCAACTTACCTTATAAGTGAAGCTAGTCTCATGAAATCTTCAAGATGGTTCAGTTATATATCGGCTTTACCTCGTCAACCATATTCACTTCTTTACTGGTACTTGAATTAGATTGCTCTGATCATGAATTCTTTTGTGTGTTTGTATTTGGAAGAATTAGAGAAGTGAATATTCATGAGCAAGGAATTAAAGTTAGGGGTTGAAATGCTTTGTTACTTTGCTAAGGAGAATGTGAGATAAATCAAATTGAGACTATTTTACAATAATGTCACTAGGGTTTTAAATAAGGGTTGAGGTAACAGTTGTGGCTGTGTCGCGCTCCTTGATATTGTGAACAATGCTGTCAGATGTGGCCTCAGTCGTGGCTTCAACAACAGCAAAAACCGTTCTGTCACGGCCAGATCGCGGTCACATACTTTTATTTAAAACCGTGAATGTCACTAATATAAGCCTATCCTCAAATGGTACAAAAGTGAACACAAAATTAAAACATCTCGTGTGTTTGCTCATGATTAATTACAAGTCTTTTATACTAGAATTTCAATAAAAAATCTAATGGTGGCTTATACTTGCTATTTTCTTTTTGTTATTTTTCATTTCCCTCGTCTATATCCATACAAGAGAGGTGTTTTTCTTTTTGTGCTCTGATTTCTCAATTTCATTTCCTCTAATTTCTTCCGTCTTAATTTCAGTGTCAAGCAAAAATAATAGTCACATGCAGAGCTATAAAAAGATTTCTGTCATTTCAGGTCACAAGCAGAGCTAGATCGCTACTTGGAAGCTTCACAGATTAGGGAGAGAGCAATTGAAAGGACTAATAATGTTATTGGAACGTATGAACCGATCATTTCTACCTAATGTTTCTTCAGAGATTTTTTAGGCAGTTCATTTATCTTTTTTAGTATAATGCCTTAATCTACCGTGCTTTATTGATTGAATAATCCCATGTTTTCCAATAACTAGCATACTTCCCATTTGTTCTCCAGATACAATGATATGAGGGTTAGAATATTTTCCAAATACCCTGATTTCTTCCCTGAAGAGGTAATTACATCACATTGAACAGGACTAGAATGTAGTTTCAGAAAGTTCAAAGTGAATCTGAATCTGTTATTTGTATGGCTTTCAGGTGTTCAACATCGAGTCCTTCAAATGGTCATTCGGCATTCTTTTCTCGCGCATGGTGAGTCAATCTGTTAGATAAAATGAAACAAAATTATATTCTGTTATTTTTCAATCATTTCATTCAACTAGACTTAGTTTTGCTGTTTCATATTTGAGAGAAATGGCTGATTGTCAACATATAATTCATGATATTGGCACTATGTAGGTTCGGTTACCCTCTATGGATGGAAAGAATGCATTGGTTCCTTGGGCAGATATGATGAATCATAGTTGTGAGGTAGGGTTCCAAATAAAATCCCTAGCAAGTTTTCCTCAACAAGTTGAACTCTAAAATATTTTTTGTCATATGATTAGGTGGAGACTTTTTTGGATTACGATAAATCGTCAAAGGGAATTGTCTTTCCGACGGATCGTCCCTATCAACCAGGTGAGCAGGTAATCATAAACTCATAGATGGAATTTGTTAAATTAGATTAACATAGGATAAACCATTTAAGTACCTTGGTAAATGAAATGCAAATTCGTTGCGCCTTGCCAAAGTGCTTACGACTCTAAAGTTAGCAATATTACCACGAACTCCAATTGATTTCTTGTATCGAATTACACAGGTGTTTATTTCATATGGAAAAAAATCAAACGGGGAGCTTCTGTTATCATATGGATTTGTTCCAAAGGAGGGCACGAATCCAAATGATTCAGTTGAGTTGTCATTGTCACTAAAAAAATCCGATGAGTCCTATAAGGAGAAGTTGGAATTGTTGAAGAAATATGGATTATCAGGGTGAGTGCCTGAGTTTTCATAGTTATTATACATCATTGAACTTGTTACTAACTTGTATGTTCTATTTCTGTCAGATCTCAGTGTTTTCCTATAAGGGTTACTGGTTGGCCATTGGAGTTAATGGCTTATGCTTATTTAGCTGTTAGTCCTTCAAGCATGAGAGGAAAATTTGAAGAGGTATGTCAATTACTGTCTTTATGAATTCTTTATTCGATTGTGTCGTATAACAATGTGTGATTCTTTGGACAGATGGCTGCCGCCGCATCAAATAAAACTACCTCGAAGAAGGACTTGAGATATCCTGAAATAGAGGAGCAAGCATTGCAATTTATACTAGATAGTTGTGAATCAAGTATATCAAAATACAACAAGTTCTTACAGGTAAGGAAACACTTTATAATGATTTAAAAAACAATTTGCAAATCTCTAGCTAGCAAGTTAATCCTGGTTGTTTGTTTCCATTTGATCGATTCACAGGTAAGTGGATCGCTAGATTTGGATGTGACTTCTCCGAAACAACTCAACCGAAGACTCTTTTTAAAGCAGCTAGCCGTGGACTTGTGTAATAGTGAGCGCAGGATATTGTTTCGTGCTCAATATGTAAGATTATAAAACCACGTTATCTAATTTCTACATACAATCATATGTCATTAATTTCTACTTACAAAGGTTGCGTGTCACTGAAGCTAACTCATTTTGAATATTAACTGCAGATATTGCGAAGAAGACTGAGGGATATGAGGACTGGTGAATTAAAAGGCTTGAAAATCTTTAATGGGTTCTGGAATTTTTTCCAATGAGGCCATTCATTATTTTCTACCCTTGGTTGTTTTGGAAACATCTAGCTCACACTTTGACAAAATCATGAACTTGTTCAAGTTCATCACTTCATGTAATTGGTTTTTGATTCTGATGGAAATATGTTAGCATGACCAAACCCGAAAAACAAAATTATGTTTTAAGTTCAAAGGGAGTATGTTTAGGAAACTAATTAAGTTACTATAATTTGGTGATAATTCACGTCTGAATTGAAGATAGAACAAGACATTATATTCAGGATGAAAGTTCATCAATTTTTTATTCAGAACGTATTAGAAAGCATCACAAGCATATGTAGTAGTCATAAATTACTACAACAATAGCAGTAAAAACAAGACAAAATCCCATTATTTCATCTTAACACTTTGAAGATAAATAAAAGACAAGTCTAGTTTGCCAAATCAAATATCATGGTTAAATTAAATAATGAACCATTCGGATTCTTGTGAAAACACTTGTTAAGACCATCTTGGATTGCAGAGAAGCCTTCAGCAACTTGATACCCAATTACAAAAAGTACAAAAACGAACATGTAAATCTAAAAGGACAAATCAGAATTTTTACACATGACCAAAGTCTGTCTACACATTGAATAATAATATATGCTAACCTCATCCATCCCCATCTCAACCACCGTTTCTTGCAGGGTACCGATCTCTCTCACATTGAACTTGTTGAGCAGTGTGACGCTAGATATGGTTGACATGGGCTGAATGACCAAACCATCCATCACCATGAAAGTTATGAAATCTTTCACAAACCCACTCTTGATATTGGAAACATTCTTTTCAGCAACCTTCCTATTTCCGACATGAGCTACTTCACTGTTCATATAAGTCCCAGTATGGCTAGGGCATCGAGTTGTGTTATCATAAGTCACCTGAAAATTGCATTTATATGGACACATGTATAACTTATTTCCTTCGTCGTCATTGGCATCGATCTGAGTAAGGAAGCCAGAGATTTCAGTTGAAGAGCTTTGAGCTCTAGGGTTTAAGAGAACATCCTTAGTTTGGTCGTGTAGCATGTAATTCTGATTGAGGTTTTCAACACTCTGATACAGATTTCCTAACCTACCAACCATACCATTTGCACTTAGCAGCTTCACAACCGTACCAATTGGCAAGCATAGCAAGTTGAAAAGAAAGTCTACGATAACTTTTGAAGCTTCAGCAAAGAGAACTTTCTAATTCTTTGTGTCAATGAGAAGCTTCATGGGAAGAAGAAGCCATGTTATCGAAAGGAAGGTTACATATGAAGCAATACGAGAGGCTATTTGCACAATTAATTAAACGGAGGAATTCTGTAAAAAGTAACTTCCTATTATTACAATGAGCTTCGAATGTGGAAAGCCAGCAGGCCCCTGCAATGAATTTCGTATAGGTTACAACTTACAAACATATACTAGTAACAATTCCGTTTATAATTCGGATTTAATAATATTGATTTTTTTCAAAAAAAAAAAATCCGTTTATAATCTCACACAAAAAAAAAATGGAGCAACAATTAAATAACTAAATGATTGAGGGTAGAGAGACACCTCTCATTTCTTGACAAAAAAAAAGAGAGACCTCTCATTTGACTTAAAAAATCATCTACCTTATCACAGCTCATTCAAAAATAAAATTCAACACATATTCATCAATTAATTCAAGCTCAATTATGTAAAGTGTGAAATTGATCTTTCATATAAAATATAATGGCAATATTAGTTGTTCTAATTTTTTTTTGGTAAAGTCTAATTTATTATTTTATTAAATTAATATAATTATTTTTTAGTGTTATGAAATTAAGTAAAACTATAACATTATATTAGAAGAATAGAGATGAAAAAGAAAAGAGAGAAGATGGAAGAAAATATCATCTTTATATCGTTCTCTTTACGTGTGTATTTTATAGTGATACACTTATTTGATCACAAATATAAATATAAGTCATTTAGACACACATACATAAAAGAAAAGGTATGAAAGAGAAAATAATTAAATAATATATCTTTTAAAATTAATTAAATGATAAATATTTTAATAAATTCTCTCAAAAAAAATATTTTAATAAATATGTGCCTAAATGATTTTGATTTGGTGTTGTATCCATTTAAGTATTTCTCCTTACAATACTACATTACAGTGTGGGTCATATCTATAATTCAAATAGATACATGAATAATGGAAATTGAAGACCACTAACTAATAATAGCTCCCCTTACTAACCAGAGTTATAGGAATGTGCAAGGGGAAAGAAATGAACATCCACTGACTATTTTAATTGGATATGTGCCCTATATTATTGGGGTTGTTATTATTCGCAATAGCATACTAAAGAAATACACTTGGTATAACATAATTGGTTGAGGTAAATGGACACCTGGTTAGTGATTCTAAAATCAAGGAATTTTGGTTTGTACATAAATAGTGAAATGATGATCAATATAGTGGATATGAAGAAAAATGATGAAGTCTCTTCTCTCTCCATTTGTTACTCTCTTGTAGAGTAATGACTTAGTCGGTCCTTGGACAGGGGCGGATCCAATGCTTCGTGAGGGTGTGCACCTGCACACCCTCTGAACGTTGAAAATTTGCACCAATAATCCTATATTTTTGCATTATGACAACCCTGGACTCAAAGATTTGTATTTAGATCCCAACTATTTCTCACCTCATTTATAATAATTTAATAGACATTAATTGCTTGCTTTACTTTTATGACCTCAGATTTTTCTGTCAAACCTTTCCTTATTTATTTGCAATTGATAACCATCCATTTTCTTTTTAAAAATAATTATAACCGTCCATTTTGCTTTTTATGTCAAACATTTCCTTATTATAAAGCCCAAAATGGAGATCACCAGGAAAAATAAAAATAATAAAGACCAACATGATGATTTCAAATTGGAAGTGGTCAATTTTAAGATTTAGATTGTCAAACAATAATGGAAGATACAAGAGAATATGCGCTTATATTAAAATTTTAGTTTTTTTAAGTTAAGTAGACTATAGAATGGATTCACACATTTAAATGTGGAGAAATTAGAAATTCGAGGTTTTAACTTTGGTCCCTGCAAATAATATTTTTGGTAGCTGACAAATGAACTACACTTACACGATAAAATTTAGTTATTTGATAGGTTAAATAAAAAATAATATAAATTTTGTAGTTTAAATAATATTCTAGTTATAGTTACAATTTTTTTCTTAAATTTTAAAATTTGAAGCACATCAAAGCTAAAAACGACAACTATTTGTGTAAATAAAAATATTTTGGATAACTAAAATGTGCGATGTTCTTACGGTGAAAAATTTAAAATATTGTTGGACAAAAAAGGTATGCACCCCCTGACCCAAAGTCCTGGATCCGCCACTATCCTTGGATCGGATACCGAGTTAAAAAAAAAGACTTAATCTTCTTCTATTTTTAACACTAAATCTAAGTGGGTTCTCATCTTTCAATTTTATATTTCTTGCGATAATTAATTTGCAGTTATTCATTTGTTACGTTATCAATTGTGGAAACGCTTACGGGGGTCTCTTAATAATTGTAGAGACATTTCTATAAATGATTTAAATCAATGAATTACATTCTTTCTCAAAACACAAACTTCTCCGTTCTGTAGCACTCTCTGATCTCAATGTAAGTAAGAGAAGTTACACTATAGGCGTAACAAACATTTATTTGAATCCTCCTTTTTAAACTAGTTCTTGCAATTTTTTGTGAAGAGATTAGAAATTGGAATATGGAAGAACAAATCGTCAGAAATTGGAATTATTGAAACCAAACTTTGTTTTTTCTATTTCAAACCATTAAGTGTGATTCGGCTAGTATATGAATTTGTAAGCGACAAGATTTGGTCCCCACAAATCACATATTGGATCAAAAAGGGAAAGTTGTGAAAGTACACCATTGTTTTAATGGAAATGTTAACTTATGTCTTTAGGGTATATATTAAGAATTTCACTATTAGTAATTATGTATTGAAAATTATGTTAATTTATTATTCAAATTGTTTAATACTAATATTTTACATTAAATTCTTACTATTAATGAAATGAAATTAATGTTTAACATGTACCCTAAGGACACAAGTTAACATGACCCTTGTTTTAAAAAGCAAAGTACTTATATTTTTAATAACAAAATTAAATGAACCTCCAGTTACATGATTATGCTTTTGGTCATAAATTTAAGTTCAAGAGTAAGTTGAT
>Ga0315915_1007010_pt1 | contig 13594 bp, 7 predicted proteins | sample MpolbnodulesMG_FD_207738 | JGI IMG/M metagenome (GOLD analysis project Ga0315915, IMG submission 207738) | Medicago polymorpha root nodule microbial communities from Los Angeles, California, United States - branched nodules | ecosystem: Host-associated > Plants > Roots > Nodule | place: USA... | reverse complement strand
CATTTTTTTTTAAAGCAGAAATCATGCATCTCTATAGTCTTAAGTTTTAATTTAGCTTTAAAATCCTTTATTATAAAAGCTACACTTGCCAAGCTAACATGTTAGCCCTAATCCATCCTCATTTTCCCTCCCTAACACGTAATTAATGTTAATCAACTCAGTCATCCACTCCCTACATCTCAGCCGTAGATCTCATAACCTCATTTTCCTTTCATCTCAGCCGTATTAAATTGTCAATAATATCATTTAATTCTTTAATCATATCTGTTTTGATATGATTAAATGCTATTAAAAGCAAACAAAGGATAATTAAATGATATTATTGGTTAGTTTTCCTTAAATGCATATAGGTTGACTTGCCTTGCCTTTTATGTGTTTACTCAATCATTATTGGCAGCATGATTGAACGCTATTAAAAGCAAACAAAGGATAATTAAATGATATTATTGGTTAGTCTTCCTTAAATGCATATAGGTTGACTTGCCTTTTATGTGTTTACTCGATCATTATTGGCAGCCCATTTTTAGGCATGTTAGGCGCACCAACATTTATGACATAGTGGGAATTGAAAGTCTGTTTTGATTTATGGCTGAAATCATGAATCTCTATAGTCTTGAATTTTAGTTTAGCCTTTAAATCTCATAACAGCCCATTTTTAGGCATCGATGGCGCACCAACATTTATGATATAGAGATAATTGAAATAGTATTGATTGATGGCTGAAATCATGCATCTCTATAGTCTTAAGTTTTAGTCTATCTTTCAAAACTCATAACAGCCCATTTTTTTAGCATGTTAGGCGCACCAACATTTATGATATAGAGGGAATTGAAATAGTTTTTTTTTAAAGTAAAAATCATGCATCTCTATAGTCTTAAGTTTTATTTTAGCTTTCAAATCTCATACAACATTTATGATATTAACCGTAGATATTTTCTTGATACAACATCTTGCATCTGATGAACACACAAATTGATTATTAATTTAATTTTCAGTCACTAGATGTGAAAACAATTGAGCAAATCGGGTTAATGTTGAGTTTGTAAAATGGAACCACCAAACAAACGCACCAAAATTGCAATGGAACAAGGTTAATCATAACCAGAATGGGGAAATTTGTACTTGAAGGAAAGGTTATATCTGGAAGTAAGATTGGCGAAAAAGTTTTCATACCCAGGTTATCTCTTTCACCATCTGATGTTAAAATTCCTTTCAAATTTCAAAGAAGACAATTTCCAATATTTGTTTCATTTGCCATGACAACCAACAAGAGTCAAGGGCAATCACTTAAAAGTGTTGGAATTTATTTGTCGAGTCCTGTGTTCTTGCATGGTCAGTTGTACGTTGCAATCTCAAGGATTGAAATAATACTAATCGTTGATGGAGATGAAGAGAATACTGATACGACCTCAAATGTTGTTTATCACGAAGTCTTTAGTAATGTATCTTGATGATTAAAGTTCAAACCTTTTTTTTTGTATGCTACCATTTCATTTTGTTTCTATTGTTGTCGTAGAAGGGAATATATTTTTAAATGTTGTTAAAACTTATATCAACTATATATGTTTACATTGTTGCGACTTATTCGTTTAACTTCTTCTAGGTAGGACCCGTGCAATAGCACGGGTCAAGAGTCTAGTAAGAAGAAAAATTTTCACCCATAACCTTAACTCTAACCCTAGTTAAATAAAAAAAGGGTAAATTAGTAAATAGACAATTGTTATGTAAAGCATTTTAATTTAAGGGTTTGTCTAACATGTGCAACATTGCATATGTTAAAGTTACTGAAAATAGTAAATTTTATTGAAAATAAATAATTATTTATTAAAAAGTTATGTATTTAATACAAAATATACAAGTTCCAATGCAAAGTTACTATTTAAAACTTCTTAACATGTGCAAATTTGCACATGATAGAAAAACCCTTAATTTATCAATGATTTATCAAACTCCAAACAATCTTCTAAACGAAAAGAAACTTAGACCTAGAAGAACAAGAGAGAAGTTTAAATGATTAATCAAACTCCAAACAATCTTCTAAACGAGAAGAATCTTATACCTGGAAGAACAAGAAAGAAGTTTAAATGATTAATCAAACTCCAAACAATCTTCTAAACGAGAAGAGTCGTATACCTCGAAGAACAAGAAAGAAGTTTAAATGATTAATCAAACTCCAAACAATCTTCTAAACGAAAAGAATCTTTAACCTAGAAGAACAAGAAAGAAGTTTCAATGATTAATCAAACTCCAAACAATCTTCTAAACAAGAAGAATCTTTGATCTAGAAGAACAAGAGAGAAGTTTAAATGATTAATCAAACTCCAAACAATCTTCTAAATGAGAAGGGTCTTATACCTAAAAGAACAAGAGAGAAGTTTAAATGATTAATCAAACTCCAAACAATCTTCTAAACGAGAAGAATCTTATACCTGGAAGAACAAGAAAGAAGTTTAAATGATTAATCAAACTCCAAACAATCTTCTAAATGAGAAGAGTCTTATACTTGGAAGAACAAGAGAGAAGCTCAAATGTTTAATCAAACTCCAAACAATCTTTTAAATGAGAAGAATCTTGTACCTGGAAGAACAAGAAAGAAGTTTCAATGATTAATCAAACTCCAAACAATCTTCTAAACGAAGAGAATCTTTGACCTGGAAGAACAAGAGAGAAGTTTAAATGATTAATCAAACTCCAAACAATCTTCTAAATGAGAAGAATCTTTGACCTACAAGAACAAGAGAGAAGTTCAAATGATTAAAAGGAATGGATTTGTCTTAAAGGATCATTCAAACTCTTACCCTAACTGAAATAATTTTCTAGTCACAATCTTAAACGGAATTGATTTATCTTAAAGGATCATTCAAACGCTTACCTTAACTGAAAGAATTTTATAGTCACAATCTTAAACGGAATGGATCTGTCTAAGAGGGTCATTCAAACTCTTGCCATAACTAAAAGAATTTTCTAGTCACAATCTTAAACGGAATGGAATTGTCTTGAAAGATCATTCAAAATTTTACCCTAACATAAAAAATATTCTAGCCACAATCTTAAACGAAATGGTTTTGTCTAAGAGGATCATTCAAACCCTAACCCTATCCCAAATTACAAAAAGGATGATATTATGTTCAATGACTAAAACAAACTCATATTCTTTAAAATAATCGTGTATTGTTTAATTTAGTCCACAAAATAAAAAATTGTGATTTACTTTTTTGTGTAATTAACATTATTAATTACGAAAAATGCACCCAAGTTTTTTTTTATTTACACATCATTTTCTTAAAAATCAATCAATTATCAGTTTTTTTCAAACATGCAAATAAACTATCATTTTTATCAGTTGATTATTCCTTTTAGCATTAATCAAATAAAAAAAATTATTTTCGTTTCTTTGTATCAACAAAAAAAAAATACATATTCCCTAATTTAAATACCATATACGTAAGGTTAACATTTTCATTATATACATAATATGTATGATCCCAAACATTAGTAACAGGCCCAAAATTAATTGCAAAAGCCCACTACTACATACAAAAAAGAAAATGTTATTTAATTAAGAGGTGGGGTCACAATTTGTTTTATATAACCCAACAAAAAGTTAACGGGTAATGAATCTGAGCCATCCAAATTATAAAGTATTAAATCTATTGTCTTGGTTTAACTTTCCCATGATGGGAAAAAAGTTTGCTTTCTCAAATTAAATGGACCCTTGTAGAAATCCTTGATTTGTTCCCATCCTTTTGTTATAAGTGGAATGACATAGTCTTTGTTGAACTTGATGAAATGAAATTTTCCTGTTTGGGTCCAGATACCCCATCTTTCATTCAAGTAATCATAGTAACTTGCTACAAATTTTGGATCAATTTCTGCATAATTACATTATAACTAAAGAAAATGGAATAAGTTAATATTAAAACAATATAGAAGTATATATAATAGTTGTAGTGTTTTGAGTAACCTGAAATGAGAGTTGATAGCTTTGACATATTCAATTGGTTCTCTTTCAAGGATTTCTTTCTCTGATGCCATATTTTGTAACAATAATGTATTATAAGTTTTATATTTGGTAGTCAAGGAATGATAAATTGTCCTTTTTTATTTTATGTATATAAAAATGTAATTTGAAAAATAAAACAATAATTGAATAACAATTTAATTATATTATTTGACATGATTTGACTATTCAATGGCTATTATATGCACATAGTGGAATAGATTCTTGTCAAAATTTACACATAAAAAAACAAAGCAGTATGCTACATTAGGGGTGGACAAACGGTCGGGTTCGGTCGATGGCGGACCGAAAACTTTGAACCGAATTAAACCACGGTTGGTATACTTCAACCCATTCCCGACCATTTAAAACTTCAGTTTCGTCGGATATCGGTTTGGTCGAGTATCGGTTTAGTTGAATGGGTTGATTCGGTTTCTAGTTATGTACATGGTGGTCATGTGTATGAGTTTTTTTTTATCAGTTTCTTCTGTATTTTTACCACAATATATGAACAACGACGAAGAAGATGGGTCATTCAAAAATTTTAATCTGCCACACCTTCATTTCTTATTTTTGTATTAATATTAATAGGGAAATGCTAAATAGTGCCATTGGAGCATTGGTTAAGATGATAAAAATAGAAATATTGCATTAGGAAATGGTGAAAAGTGAAGAATTTAACTTTTTAAAAGTCAAAACATTGTTGAATTCAATGTAAATATACTACTTTTTGTTTCCTTAACCATTGCCCTAAGGACACTAGTTAGCAAGACCCATATTAATATTAATTTTTTTACTTTGTGTGTGTAGAACTGTAAAGAAACCCATGTTTCAAGGCCATCAACAAAAATGTCGGTCCAATAAAAGAATGCCATCTATGATGCTATGCATGTGTTGGAGCTTAGCCAACAGCTACATTGAACCAAAAAGCTAGGCTTTTAACCACAATTATATTTAAGAAAAAAGAAATTAAGAGAGAGAGGCATCCTCTGTTTGCGCCATTTTTACACCATTGGTGTATTTTATCTTCTTCTTTCTTTCATGTCTCTACAGCTCGGTCGGTTTCAGTCACCGATGGATAGCTTTTCAACGTCCGAATTCGCCCGAAACAACCTGCTTTGAACACCTGAAGATCCGCCTCTACCCAATTCAACTACATCCGAAGTCTTACCGTTGTCGTCGGTTTCGACGGGTTACGGTCGGTGGCGAAATTTTGTCCACCCCTATGCTACATATTTTTTTTAAAAATTTCGTTAATTGATGAAGATCGAAGGTTATTATTTTTAAGTTTAGGAATCAATAATTGATAATTAGTATTTAATTTAGTAGACGATTATCCTATTTAGTTATTTAAGTTATAAATGAACCACTTGTGTAAATAAATATAAGATAGAAATAGAAGTTTTATTAATTATAATATCGTCGAGAAATTTTCATTATAATAACGATGTTTTTTGCCATCACAATGTCACACTTGAATTCTAGATGAGTTTTAGGACGTATGTGATTGCATGAGCATAATCTTTTCCATCCATTTCCAATTAAAACAGTTTTGGTATTGGTTTCTGGATCATCTTTGAATATCAATTTTCATATTGTTACAGTATTTGATGGTCCGCATAATCTGAGATATTCGTGGTTTTTAGCTTGTAAAAAGTTGCCAAGATCAGGTGGTAAAATCTGAAAAATGTAAAAATATGAGAGTAAATCAAGAAATATGTATATAGTATTAAAAATCAAAATTGTAAGAAATAAAGTTATATAATAACATTTAAAGAAAAAAACTCATACCAATTTGGAACTCGTTGGATATTCGTCTAAAATTGTGAGATGGAATTCAAGATCTCAATTAATGCAAGTAGTCAACCTATGGAAACGTGGATATTCATTTTTTGGTGTAGAACCATTGAAAATTTTAATTTGGAAACGACTACTTTCTAAATATCTAAAAGACATAAGGGGATTCAACGTGACATGATAAAAATCCATGAACTCGTACCAATTGTGAGTAAGTATTGGCATAGTAAGACATTTTTTAAATTCAACTTGATGACAATTTCCATAACCATCTTGTAACATCCATTGTTCTTCGATTTCATGATAATGTTCTGCAACAAATAATGGATTTAATTCGCAAATCATCTTCAATGTAAATAAAATTAGGTTAGTGGTTAATTGATTAATATAAATATATTAAAGAAATAGTAAAAAAAATATATACTTATGTGCAAACAGCCATGAAATAAGGTATATTGGACTCAAATGTCATAAATGGAGCTCTACTGCAGTCCACCGATCTGGATGGTAGTTCAATGATAGATGATGAATTGGACTCCATTGTTAGTTGTTTTTTGATTGAAAGATGAACAAATTGTATAATGAGTGATGTTGAATGAAGAATATGATAATGAGAATGGTAAGTTGATCTAAGAAGGAATGTGTATATATAGGAGATTTGTCTTGTGCGATGATTTTTTTTCTTTAAATTTAATAATATAATGCATTATTGGATGTGTAGTTTTGTTTGTATATAGTTTGGCATTTGGTGTCTTCAATGAAAAGGAATGTATTCTTTTTTTGTTTTATTATATATTTGGGGAAGTAGATTTGTATCACAGTCTGCAACATGTCATGTAAAATTGTATTTGTGCATATGAATAATGTTGTACAAAAATTTGATAAAATTTAGGTGATGTATACGTAAATTAGAAATTAAGCAAATAAATTCAGAAAAATAGTTATATTTGAAACAAAATAAATATTTTTTTTTTGAAGAAAGAAGAAGAAACAAAATAAATATGAAAAGTTCAATTATATTAATGAAAGTTTGTTTAGGTTATGATAGATGAACAGTAGAATAAAATATAAAATGCACGTATATAAGCATGAAAAAGAATTCACACAATACATATAGATAGTAAATAGTTTTCTTAGAATAGAATTTAAAGACATTAAAGGAAAATAGAAAGACAATACATATAGATAATTGTCACAATACATATGGAAAACATCATTTAGGTACAATCCTTGACATTACACATTAATAAACCACATTCATGCTAAGTTAACTTTAAAGACATGACACTTAGGAAAAAGATCGTTAAGGCCAAATTTAAAACGGATTTGATCTCCGTCTTTGAGTCCATTTGTCAAACAGAAAATGTTCCAATGTACTCCAATTCTAGTTCCAACATAATTATTTTTCCATGTTTTGATAATATTGAAAAGTTGTTTTTGACCATCGTCTCCACATAGAGCAATTTAAGTCATCAATAATATTTTCCCTGACATAATTACTCAAAGCAGTTGGTAAAATCTGAAAAAAATTAAAATATATTATTAGATATTGAAAATATATGTTAATTTGATTCTGGTTAATGACTTTTAAAATAATCTACTTACGATTCATCTTCTTTGCTTGTGTTTGCAGGCAGTGCGACATCAAAAAAGAAAGTTGTTGGATGGATATGGACTTCTACTATGGAAAGATGGAATTGGATTTGATGGATCTATTGGTGTGAAAGTTTTGATGCCGAAAAAATCATTGCCAAAATATGACAACACCCCTTTAACTGACATGTTTTTGAATGAAGCCTTTAACTTTAACCGACATTGAATACATTACAGTACTCTATCCCCCAAGTATGAAGAAATTCGAACCTGTACTTGACACGGGTGTCCATACTAGTACTCAACAAACTGTTATGTGTCTAAAATATTTTCTGTCTCTAAAAAAAATGTCAATTTACTGTAGGCCTTGAAACACTTTTGTATTGTTACCAGGGGAAGGAAGAAAGAGAAGGTTGAATAAGATAGAATGGATCTTCTGTGCGAAGCGTATTCGAATTTCTTATAAGAAGAAGAAGAACAACAATAACCCAATAACCCAAACGATTGAAATAAAATGAATTCTAATTGTTATAATTTGCTAATTAAAATACGAATATATGGTTCTAATCCTTATAATTAATAAACCTGAAACTAAGTCATAACTAAGTCCATCGCACATTTGAAGTAGGTACGGGACAACCTTGATTATGCACTTGCATCACTATCTCATTAGAATTATTGTACTGCTGGACCACTTGCATTGCATGTCTCAAGCTCACAACCGGATCTGACACATCGATTCCTTTGAAACATCTTTTATTTCTAACAAACCAAATCTCATTGCAAATTGTCATAATCAGTTTATTTGTTTCATTATATCTCTGCATAATAATATTTTTAATCTATTACAGATAGGAAATAGGTGCATGTATAAACTTGGTTGTTATTCCAAGTTGGGAAGCAAACCATAATAATTTTAACCACTCACATTGAATGAAGAGATGATCTATTGATTCAAAATATTGGTCACATAAATTGCAAATAGGTTGACAATTAACACCTTGTTTAAATCGAGTTATCTTGACTGGAAGTTTTCCAGGAAGAATTCTCCACATCAATCGAATATGACGATGCATTGTTTTGATTTTTCATAACTTCGACCACACTGACTCTTCGCTCAATTCAACGAACATTGTAGAATTAATTACCTCGTTTCTTTTTTTCAAAAAATTGTATGCAGATTTGGAGAAACTGTTCTTGTCGGGCCCCCGAGTGAAGATATCCCTCGATTGGTTATTTGAAACAGGAATTTTTGTAATTTGTTGTCAAACTTTATATGACATGACTTAAATAGATCTATTTAAAACTTAAAAAATAAAAGATTAAAGGGTTGTTTGATTCACTTTTCAAAAACAGTTTTTTAGTTTTTAAAAATTAAAAACTACAAAATTTGTTTGGTAAACTATTTTTCAAATTGTAATTTTGAAAACTAGTTTGAGTTTTTTAGTTTTAAAGACTAAAAAAGCAGAACAGTCAAAAGTAGTTTTGGTTTCTAGTTTTAGTTTTCCTTTTAGTGTTCAAGAAAGGCGGACCTTTGACATATTTCCATTAATGACATTGTGTAATTATAAGAACATTTTGTTATTTTTAATGTGTGCTTGATTTTACACTAGCTAACGTAAAGCCTTCAAGGAAAAAAAAGAGCAAAACAGTTTTTTTTTCCTTTCAAAAAATGTGTTACCAAACAAGTTTTTTACCTTTTCATCTTTAAAACAGTTTTTAAAAGTGTAATTTCCGAACAATTTTTTTTCTTAAAACAGTTTTAAAGAACAAGTTTGTAAAATGATTTTCAAAAACTAAAAAGCAAAACACAATCAAAGAGGCCCTACCTCACTACTTTTGTCAATTTTTTATTTTTTGAAAGGTCAAACTTAAAGACCCATTGAAATACTGACTTTTTTTTTTTATGGTCAGAGCTTGAACACCAAACCTTGCATATTCTATGCATTGTCCCTGTCAACTTAGGTAAGTTCACTAGGATTTGACTTTAAAATTATAAGAAAAAACATCTAAAAAAAATACATGAGTTTTTTTATTTTTAACACTATATTTATTTATTATTTCTTCAATAATTAATTGTCTGGGTCAATCACCGGTTAAACGAGTTAATTGTCCGGTTCAATCACAGTGAACCGGTTCATTGTCTCTCACTTCTTCCTTGAAAACCTAATAAGAGGAAGAAATAAGACAGAAATTTGAAGTGTGAGCAGCGAAGAACACACACAAACAAACATATGGATCTTCTGCGCAACGCTTATTCAAATTCCTCAGAAGAAGATGAACAAGAAAAACCCAAACGATTGAAATCATCTCACACTCCTTCATACCCACCAAAACCCTATCTCTCTTCTCCTTCTCTCATTCTTCCAGGTAGCTATGTTTCAAAACGACAACGCGCATCTTCATCTTCCATCATCTCTACTACTACTCTTTCTTCGTCACAATCGTCTTCTTTCACACTCTCTGGTACTATTTTTCTTTTTATTTTCTACTACTTGTTTCGCATTTCACTTTCAATTTTTTTTTTGTTCAAAATAGAAAAGAATTTACGAAATGGATGCAGCAAAGTATATCGATTCACATATTTAACTTGTTATTTTGAATTTGTGATTTCTGTGCTATGAAGCACAGACACTCTCGAATTAGGCGTGTCGGACACGCGTTTGGTGTCTGACACAACACCGACACATATGATTACACCAAATTATGTAGTTTTCACAAATTATTAGCTGTATCGGATTGTCAGTGTCAATGTCAGTTACGTATCCGTGCTTCATAGCATATAGAGTTGATCTGTGCGGGAATAGAACTAGGATGACCGATCTCGACGTCTATTCTGATGACAATCAGGTGTTCGTCGACTGTGGGGAAGAAACCTGCAAAACAGCTAACTGCTCCGATGCTCAACGTAGTATGTGAACTTGAGAGAGAAGTGTGAGATAATGCGTGAAGTGGCGTGGAGCTATGCTTATATAACCGAGCCCAGCGTAGGGATGGCAATTGGACCCAAGCCCAATGGGCACCCGCAAAAAATATCCATGATGGGCGGGTAAATACCCGCATTGTTGGGTATGGGCGTGGGCACGGGTAATTACCCAGAAATTTGAACAGGTATGGGTGCGGGTACGGGCACTCTAGTGCCCACCCCGCCTCATGCCCGCACATTATATATACTATACCAATAATTTTATTTATATTAAATTTAGTTAATTAATCCAAAGTCATTGATATTTATTGTAACATGCACTTATTTTTTATATTTTAGATGCTTTTATTTGGCTAAATAATATGATCCGTAATATTTGATATGTAGATTTAGAATATTTCATATCATATTTTAATTATGTTGTGATATTTTTTATTATTTATTATCTTTTTGTTGTGAAAGTGCGGGTAATGGGTTCGAGTACGAGCACTTAGATACCCATAGGGTATGGGGACGGGAACCAAACTTATTGCCCACGAGGGTATGGGCCTCGGGTATGGGGATTTTTTTAAAACACGGGTACGGGGATGGGCACTATGGTACCCTGTCCAATGGGTACCCATTGCCATCCCTAGCCCAGCGTAACTGCTTCCGTGAAATCCAGCGACGGATGCGGGAGTCAGTTAGAGATAGGTTCAACAATCAGGATCAGCCCGGAGTGGTGTTCCTGTGCAGTAGGGGCCTTCCACAACCACTCCTTACGTGGTGTATTGGATTAATGAGCCTGTTGAATTGGACCGTTGTATGGGCCGAAATTCGGTTCGGAACAAGAATAAAATCAATACAATGAACTCTAATCGATATAATTTGTTAATTCAAATCCTAATCTATGGTTCTAATCCTTATAATAAATATATGAATGATTCTAACACTTCCCTCAAGCTAAAGCTCAATAAGATTGTTACAAGAAAACAATGCCTTTTCCTACAAAACATGAAACTAGGTCCTAACTATCATAAGTTGCCATTGGGATGATCTAGAACAGGAAGAGAAGGCACGGCTAATATGATTCATATTTGGAAAAAATCGGTCAACGAGATCTGTTTTTGATGTCTCTGCAACCATATCGTGACTTCAGTTGCGGCCGGATAACCGGGGTATTTGACCACAATTATCATCATTATGAAGGATATTTACGCGACCTTGATTTAAAACTTCGATATTATTTCATACTCTTTCCTAATTCATCATTTTCCCTTTCTCCAAATTATAGAATACTGTAATAATTCATCATTTTCCCTTCGCGATCGAAAATCCCCTCTTCTCCACATGTTGGATGAAGCAAACACAATATGAGAAAAATTAGAAAAGCTTACTTGGCTTAATCATACATATTCATGCATCAGTAAGTAAATAATCATAGACATATCTAAAATACAGTGGCTGCCACTAATACACATATCTGATACGCCTTTATGTGGGTATATCATGGTCCATAGTAATCTAGGGTTAGGAATTAGACATTTTTTCTTATTAAACTTGGGTAAATTAAGCATAATTACCTACCAAAAGGACACAGAAAAAGAGATTGGTTTTGGATTAACTTTTAGCTTATAAGAGCTTCTCAGTTAAAATAAGTAATGGTTCTTTACCCCTGAAAAGTTCGTATGTACATATAGATGTTTATGGAGAAGTAAAATGATACTACTTTTGAAAAAATCGAAATACAGAAGATATTTCAATTTATTTGAGATTGAGAAGTAGTTTAGAAACCTCATAGTTATTACAAGATTCTTTTAATATTTATTTTATTAAGTGCTGGACAAACATTCAACATTCTGTATCTTATAATCTGAGGCTCTGGCTGAGTGATGAGCTTGTATAATTGCAATGTCTTTATTTCCTCAGGCGGAGCGTGACCTTTTCTTGATGGTAGTCTTCTCAGATATAGATTTGCTTGATATTTTTATCCTTCTATATATTCCCCTACTTATATATTGAACATTAAACCATTGGTAGAGACAACTACTCTGACTTTTTTCTTGTTCATAAATATAGGTAGTATCTCGGAGGCTGATATACCCCATAACATTGTAGCATTGTTGAAATGTAAAGCAAAGGGTCATCAAAACCTGAACTCGGTACCTGACAAGCTATCTGCAACTCTATCTGAACATACTAGAGCTGTCAATGCTATACATTGGTCATCAACTCATGGTAACTTCTCTAAGTTTACAAGCTGTTGCCCTTGTTTGTGATATGGCTTACTTTTAGGAAATAATAGTTTTCTTATATTGTTTCTTAATGGTGAAAGTATTGTATTATATATTTTTGCTTGAAGCATGTATTTATTCACAACAAGAGTAAATACAAAGTTAAAATATTTTAAAAGTATCACACAATCACACAAGTAGGAGAGGATAGACCAGAGCAAGAGATATATCATTGCTCTATATGTTATTAGTAATGATCTGTTCATTGTAGTTACCTTGCAGCTCACCTCCTTGCATCTGCTGGAATGGACAATGTGGTTTTCATATGGAACGTATGGAGCAATGATAAGAAGAAAGCATGTGCGCTAAATTTCCACAATGCAGCAGTGAAAGATGTGAAATGGTCTCAGCAAGGGCACTTCTTACTTTCTTGTGGATATGATTGCACATCAAGGTTGGTTGATGTTGAAAAGGGGATGGAAACTCAGGTTTTCAGAGAAGATCAAATTGTAGGAGTTATAAAGTTCCATCCAGACAATTCAAGTCTCTTCCTTTCTGGGGGATCAAAGGGCCATATCAAGCTATGGGATATCAGAACTGGCAAAGCTGTGCATAACTATAATCGAAATTTAGGTTCTATTCTAGATGTTGAGTTTGCAACAAATGGGAAGCAATTCATTTCTTCAAGTGATGTATCTGGGAGCAATATCAGTGAGAATTCTATTATCGTTTGGGATGTGTCAAGACAGGTACCATTGTCTAATCAGGTGAGATAACTCATAACTCTCTACTATTGTTTTACAGTTCACGTAATTTCTGCAAAATTGTTGTGAAAGTTACTTATCATTAGTTTAGGCTGCATGCATTACTGATATTGATTACAACTATTTTGTAGCAATAAATTGTTTTAGAGGGATCTTAAGACTGAAAATATGTTTATCATATCATATTATGTGAGGAGAATGTACATTTATATGGGTAGGAGTCTCCTAGTTAACCCCTAATTAATAAGGAAGATTAATCAATACAATCAATACAATAAATAGTGAAGTTAAAACTAAATAG
>Ga0315915_1007009_pt1 | contig 13594 bp, 4 predicted proteins | sample MpolbnodulesMG_FD_207738 | JGI IMG/M metagenome (GOLD analysis project Ga0315915, IMG submission 207738) | Medicago polymorpha root nodule microbial communities from Los Angeles, California, United States - branched nodules | ecosystem: Host-associated > Plants > Roots > Nodule | place: USA... | reverse complement strand
CCCCCCCGTTCCAAGGAGCATTCTACCACCGTTCAAACCACCGCATTCAAAGCACTGGCAGTCACCTTCTGATCAAGTACGGTCAACTCTTTAAATCCGAATGGACAGAAAAAGAGGGAGAAGAAAAGAATAGCTCGTCAACACTGGCTAAATGAGGAAGAAGAGAGAAAAGTTCTTTGGCAACTCAAGAGAACTTTTGGGATGAGTAGAAGTGAGGGAGAGGTGCTCAATTTATAGGTGAAGAGCCAAAGATAAGTTACAAATCCAATGGCTAGGATTAGTTGACCGTTAAAAAATCAATGGTTTGACCTCACCTCATAAATGAGCACTAATTGAAAAAGTGATATGAGAATTTGTTTTAATTCACACCGTAACACTCCATGTGTTCCAACACACATATACGGATCAATAAATAAATTTTTCGTTTCCAACTTTTTGAGCAATTGGGATTGAATAATGTTATCAGAACACAACTTTTGCAACAAAAGGTGAGACCATTTTCATAATATTCATGACAAAACTTGTACAATAATAATCTCAAGGAGCTATGAAAGTGAAACTCATGATGAAATAATATACATGAGGTTGGTACTAGCTAGTTTCCTCTTACAAAAATAAATCACAACAAAGATCTATTTCTAGGTGTTTGTATGAAGTTCAGAAAATAAAGAAGACCTACAAAGTGGGCAAGAGAATTGACTTCGTTCTAGCCATTGCTCAATGCAATTAAAATGGAAAACATGCCCACATCTCCTCAACTTGCTCACTCCATCTTCCCTCTCAAACTCAACTAAACAAATGGAACAAATCTCATCTTCATAATCTTCATCTCCTACTAAATCCTCGAATCGCACTGCGGGTAAGGATGGAATTTCTGGAAACTCCATCTCTTTGGCTGTACATTTGCTTTCATAAGAAAAGAAAAACATGAGGATGAGGCTAAATATGTTTGCAAGTGACATCTTGAGTTGCTTCAATGGGATGAAAACACATGTGTACAACACAATAGTCACTATCCACAACCTAGAATGACAAGCCACAAGACAATTCATCCTCAACTAGGTAATATATTAACTTATATCTTAAAATTGCAATGCCTGAATTAAAAGCCTCTCTGCACTCTAGATCTCTGTCTTTCTGTGGTGATTTACAACACTGTTGCTTTCAATGACAATATGATTTTGAACCGGCAATGTCTATCTATCTATATATACATACACTATTCTATGAGAGATGACTTTTTTTTTAAAATATTTGTATTTGACACACCGGCCTTATGCATAAAATAATAATACAACAAGAATGCTAGCAACACACCTTCTAACACACACTTTTCAACACATTTTGATTGGTTAAAATTTACATGGGTCCCACCAAATCATGTGAGTCCTATATACTTTTTGTAGGTCCCATGTGAATTTTAACCAATCAAAGAGAATGTGTTAAAAAATGTGTGTTAAAAGGTGTATTGCTAGCATTTATCGTAATACAATACATGCATCCTAGATTCTTTATTTATTAATTACAAAAATAAAACTTGTTGTATACATTACCTCTGACTTCAGAGGTTGCTAATGTACGTAGATTAATTTTTTAATTACATATAGGTCAGCTAAATATACTAATTTTTTCCCCTTAACCTTCATGTTCTCGATTAAAGGAGTTTCGATAATTCAAAGTTTGGTCAGAAAACAAATATGATCAATAATTGTTTATGTCATATTTTAAACTTAGATTCTTCAAAACAAATTGTCGTTACCTGAAACTCGTCAATAACTTGATTTCAATCACTTGATTAGCGGCATGTGTTAATATTATTATATTCAAGATTTTGAAATTGATAGTATAATCAGCATTTTTTTAAGGATCCTTATTAGTATAAGTTAGCAGTTCAAGGTCGCAGGTCTTTTTTTTATATATTATATATGTTTGCACTACACTGGGTTTGCAAGGCCGGCGCCGATCCCACATTCTATTGATTTGTTAAATACTTATTATTCATTAATCATAGATACTATGTGCTCAACACCACCCAGTATTTTGTTTTGGATTAACCGTTTTTCAAAGCATTACATGAATGTTGACTTTCAATTCTTTTTAGATTTAATTTCATTTGTAATTCTGTAATCTCTCTTTTTGAATAGCTAATGTTGACATTATTCTATTGTTACAACTAATACCGTTATTATTTTCATTTACTTAAGACTCTTGCATTGTCGAAAAGTTATATAGATACATTTGATATACTGAATTGTAGACGGTTGGATGGTCATTATAGTCTACATTCCACCAAATATTCAAGCTTGAAGGGCAGTGGTGCTGGCTTTCCTCTTAGTCCGTCGGAAGGTCATCTAGTCGGTATCTAGACTAACTTTGTACATCTATATATATCACATTTTTATATATAGCACTCACTTAAGCACTTTAAATAGTAAGTTTTTAATAAAAAGTTATATATTGAATGCATTGGAAATTGTAATAGTTGACTTTTTAAAAAAATAATTACTAAATTTAGGATGTTTAAAGAGTGTCACGGAGGCACTCGTTAACAAGACCATTATATATATACAAACGTTAGTGTTGTTTTTTGATTCCCAAACTGTTTTATTTTAATTTTCAAAATTCTATTTTCTATCAAAGTTGTTAATAGGTTGAGTCACGGCCAGATCACTCTCTTTAAGACGTTTTGTGGCATTGCCTAAAATTGTGCAAGACAGACTATCAACCACGTCGCCTCCAGGATAAAACAAGCACAGCTACAACTGTGCGGTTAACTAAGACCACTCAAATATGGTGTTACCACCATTCTAATTTTAAACATCTCCAAATATCAATATGGTATTTCAAGCACTCAAATATGGTGCTACGACCATTGTAACATCTAACTTCTCCATGAATTGAAGAAGAATATATATGTTTAAGATCATTCTTATTATACCAAAAAATGAACTATGATCTTAAAATATTATTTATTCTAAAGAGACATAAATAATTGAAGGACTATGCTCTTAAGACCATTCGTGATTTCGAGTGGACAATATAACGAAAATGGACTATATGGTCTTAAGAACACTCTTAATTTCAAATGGACAGAATGAGTAAAAAAAAGGAGAAGGACTTGTCAACACAAGTCGAAGGAGGAAGAAGAGAGAAAAAACACAGGAAGCATCGACTATAAATTTCGGTATGTAGAATGCACTGTGCGAGCTCTCTATTTATAGGGAAAATTCACAACTAATAAGTGAAAAATTTGGGAACAAGTAATTCACATATTAGATCTAGTACAAAAATATCTCAATTGAGTACCAAAATATATTATATTGAGTACAAAAATATATTATATTATGTACCAAAATATATTTCAGATAAGTGCTAAAATATATTAGATTGTCTATCCAAATATTTTAGATTGTGTTCCAAAATATTCTAGATTGCGATTCAAAATATTTTAGCAAAACTTGAGGACTAAGAAAACACTTTCTAATAATGATTAAATTAATTATTTAATTTATCATTTCCAAATAATAAAATATATAACAATATATATTTTTTCTGTAGTGCTTACTTCGTTCACATAGTTATGTACCCCTATTAGAGGTACACCCTCACTATATAAACACTAACAACGTGTGTTCTATCCAATGTGTTTAGTACACAACACTAGTTCCAATCGTTAGAATAGTTGAATTTGTGTTTAATCTTTTAACACAATTTCCACACAACACTAATTCTACCTAACATGAAAATTTGTGTTTAATCTTTTAACTCAACGGTTAGAATAGTTGGTAAATTCATCGTTGTAAACTTCAAAGTGGAAGAACACATTTACATACCTACCAACAAAGACTTAATAAAATTGATTGAACTCACAATCTAAAATATGAGTTGAATCTTTAACACTGTCACATCAACATATCAATGATATATAATACATCTCTCTTCTCTTAATTAGACTTAAAGTCTTGACAAGTTCGACCTGCATGTGTTGGTTTGACTTTTTTTTTTGTTTTTGTGAGGAGTTGGTTTGACTTTTATGTTGCACAATATTTGTAATTTGGATTTATTATTTCGTGTAAGGCACCATATGATTTTATTTTACTTGTAGCAAATCACAATGTCAACGGGATTAAATATTGAAACAAAAAAAAAAATGTCAAGTGTCAAAATTGATAGCTTAACCTCCTATTCTATTTGGGGTTTATGGTAGTTTGATAATTAAACTATATAGCTTCACCTCTAAGTATAAAATAGGAAGATAAGTATATGGTGTGACTGTAAAGTTGAGAGTCGAGGTACCATGCTTTTGCTTCATTCGGAAACAATGAACAATAACCGACCACGTTAAATAACCCGCGTTTCGTATGCACAAACCAAGCACATAAGCTGGCGGAGGAGGAAACAAATCATTTTTTTCATAAGAAGCAAAAAAACATATTAAACATAAAGACATATGCATAAGGAATGTCTAATGTCTAAATAATACAAGATGCAGATTACTCCCTTTACAAATTAAGACTATTATACAAATTATTAACCAATAATGCTTAAATCCAAATTCCTAACAAACAGACATTCATTAGTTTTGGGTTATTTAAGTACTCTTTCCCTATAAAATTTATTTTCTTCCCTTGAAAAATTATTAGTTCCCTCTTAAATAACTCTATGAAATTATGAATATTTTGAAGTTATTTTTAGTGGGAATAAAAATTATTATTTTTATTTAAAATAAAACATGTCATTTTTGTAAAAGGTTTAGCCTAAGATTTTTTTTATTACCATGATATTGATACAAAGTTTTCATCGCTTCATGACAATGACTAATCTCAGTCAGAGAAATTATAGGGCACACAATGTAGGTTGTCTCTAGGCCCAATCTTTATATCATATACGTAGATATTTTTCTTTAAGAGAAATGTTATATTATCTTTTCAAAATCATCTCTAACACTTAATTTTTTTATTGAATAAAACTTACGTAAGTCTTACCACTTTATGTAAGATCCATTTTCAAAGTGTAATACTACACATAAATTTCATCTAATAAGACAATGAATGTTAGAGAAAATATTAAAAGGAGAGTATTCATAACACTCATATTCCTTTAATTAGTTATTTTATAGTTTTTTCCCTCTAAATTCCATTAATCAATATTTAGTATTTCAATGGTATTTGGTATAATCGGGTGATTACAAATGATTATTAAAAGAGATTAATTTTTATGCGTTGGTTGTGTAAGTATTTTTTACACATGCACTCAATCAAATCATGTCTAATTAATATTTGTAGTTTGTAGAAATATTTTATTAACGTAACATATTCGAATATGTCACAGCAAGAATTCTTACACTCAATCTTGCTCATCCATTTCCCTCCCTAATTACCAATGTCACAGCAAGCCTTCTCCTTCAAAAGCAACTCAAAGGTTAATACCAAATTCCAACTCTTGACATTCTTTTCAGTTTATTATATTGATTTTGATCATATTTCTTTTGGGGGTTTGCATTTCTTGGTTTGACAAATGCATAAATGTTATTCACAGATCTTTGTAAAGCCCCTTTCAATGGATTCTCAGCGGGTTTGATTGATGAAAGCAATGTATTTGAATGGAGTGTCACCATTATTGGTCCACATTATACTCTCTAGTTAGTTCTTTAATACTTCTTTGACTTTAATTTATATACAGTATTCTTCAATTTAGTCTTTATAATTTTATCTTTATCTGCTCGATGTTAGAATTCACATCATGGTAATGAAATTGTTATTCAATTTTGAGTATTGGATTTTAGGCACCTAGGACTTTTACAGTACGGTATATGTATGTATGTATTTCACTTTTACTAGATATGTATTAGGATGGTTCAACTATTAGAACTTCCAAAATTTAAGATATATATACTTTCTTAAGCATACACTGATATAATTATATTTTCAATTCTGATTAGTGGTTCCCTTTATCTCTTTTGATCTGAATCAATCATTAAGTTGCAACTAATGGTATATTTAAGTAGAGCATACAATGAATTGATTTTCTCATTTTTGGTTTGTCAGCATTATTTCCACTTTTTTTTATCTTAATTCACTCATTTGAATGAACTTCTATAGTGAGCAATGTGAGTACTAATCTAATCATGATCATGTGCAGGTTGAGAGCATAATCATCACTTCACTTACAATATATATATATATATATATGAAAAGAACCTACTACCAAAATTACTTAACTATCCATACCTAATTTTCTTCCAAACTTTTTTCCTTTACAACTTTAGGGTTATTTTTGTCAAATTCACTATCAAAATTCACTTTATCCACTTTATTTCAAATTTCAAAAACCCACTTTCCCACCTTTCTTTATTTAATACTCCCTCCGACCCGCAATAGATGACCCATTTGAAAATGTGTAATTTTGACCTAACTTACTTTAACCATATTTTTCTACTAATATACAAAGATAAATAATATCATATAAGATGTCGTTAGATTTGTCTCGATGAGTATTTTCCAAATATCAAATTTTCATAATTTTTTCTAATATATTATTCAAGATATTTAACCCTAAAATTATGCATTGATATGCGTAATAAGGTCAACCGTGTTAAATATTAAGGGATAGAGTAATAAACTTTTCTCTCTCACCTTTTTTTATTTATAATAATAAATGTTTCTCTCTCATCTTTATTTATTTGATAATAAACTTTTATCACACATTTCTTTTTTAATAATAAACTTTTCTCTCTCAATCTCACTCTCCTCTCTTATCTTTTTCTTACCAACTTTCTTCATTTTCATTTTCTCTCATCATTTTCAACTCCATTTTCTCTACTAATTTTAAATTCAGTTTTACTAACAAGTTTTCATTTTTTAGAGGAAACTAACAAGTGTTGTTGTTATAGCATAATATGATTTTGTATTTTACGATAACACTATTATATAATACATTAATTATGATTGTTCACGGGACGCATATTAATAATTTTCACACTCAAACATATTAGTAAATCAAATCTATGATTATTTTTATTTATTAGCTTTTTTAATATCGTCAATACTAAAACAAGAACAATATTATAATATACTATGATTAACCATACTTCAATTTTTTCCGTTGTTTTTTTTTAAAAAAATGTATCACTAAAAAAACTCGTTGGAGTGTACAATTGTAACACGGGATCCATTTTAGTAGCTATGACGAGTGATCAGTTTTAATTAGTATTTTTTTAATATCTATAATTAAACATCGCGACTGCCTAAGTTTTATTAATATTAAAACAAGAACAATATCATAATATACTATGATTAATCCTTCAATTTTTTTCGTTGTTTTTTTAAAATGTATCACTAAAAAAACCTGTTGGAGTGTACAATTGTAACACGAGACTCATTTTAGTAACTACAACGAGTGATTAGTTTTAATTAGTATTTTTTTCTTAATATCTCTAATTAGACACCGCGGTTGCCTAAGTTTTATTAATATATTAATAAAATATACATGGGTTTATGGACTATATATTAATAAAAATATATATGAGTATATGTTTGTTTTATGGGAATATATTAATATATTCTTATTTCTGAAATTTAATGGGAACTATATATTGATAAAATATATACGAGTATATGAACTATATATTAACAAAAATATATCTCACTATTTTTTTTACGGAAATATGTTAGTATATATTTATTGATGATGAAATGTATTTTCATTTATTAGCTTTTTTAATATCGTCAATACTAAAACAAGAAAAATATTATAATATACTATGATTAATCATACTTCAATTTTTTCCTTTTTTTTTTTGAAAATGTATCGCTAAAAAACTCATTGGAGTCTACAATTGTAACACGGGACCCATTTTAGTAACTACAACGAGTGATCAGTTTTAATTAGTATTTTTTTAACATCTCTATTTAAACACCGCGACTGCCTAAGTTTTATTAATATATTACTAAAGTATATGTGGGTGTATGGACTATATATTAATAAAAATATATGAGTATATGTTTGTTTTACGGGAATATATTAGTATATTCTTATTTCTGAAATCTAATGGGAACTATATTATGATAAAATATATATGAGTGTATGGATATTATATATTAACAAAAATATATCACACTGTATTTTTTTTACGGGAATATGTTAGTATATGTTTATTTATGAAATATATTTTACGATAACAATATTATATAATACATTAATTATGATTTTTCACGGGATGCATATTAGTATTTTTCACACTAAAACATATTAGTAAATAAAATTTATGATTATTTTTATTTATTACCTTTTTTAATATCGTCAATACTAAAATTTAATATATATTTGTTCATATTAAAATTTAATTATTTTGTCATTTTTTTATTACTACCGATCAATATATACATTATTATGCTTTAAATACTTTACATATTTTTACTATGGACAAAAAAAAAATCACTATACCAAACGCAACCGAGACGCGACACGCGACGGAATCGCAGCCATATAATGCGGCGAAGCCGCGCTACCCATGCTGTAGCGGGTATCTCGACTAGTTCTAAGTATTATATCAATGATTTCAAGTCCTAATGCTTAGTCTCCTGCAAGCGTAGATGCTGCGGCCTGCGGTATGTGTTGAACAATATTAAATGTTACCTTCACTCCTTCAGCACTTATTGCAGTATTGAATTTCAATTTGATGAGCGAGGTTTTGTTACACTCCTACTAGTATTTTGCTACAACAAAATTTGTAATTTGTCCGTATATATTTCAAAATGTTCTTGAGCTTCTGTATGATTGGTCGTTTAAATTTCGATATTATTCATTTTTACATTTTTACTATTTTATATGACCATCTATCATGTTCTACTCTATAACACAAATTTGTTAATAATTATTGCATGTTAACTTTTTCGGAAGGACCTGCAGCTTTTGTCGTTGGATGTTTTGTTTTTTTTGTGGTTGCATTTTCTCGTTTGGTCAATTATGTACTTGAGTTTGTGTGTCTTCAATTGTGGTTCTATTTCTAGAAAAGGCCTCAACACTCTTTTTTCAGCCCTTTAATTAGCATGTCCTTTCTCTGTAACTTTTCAAATTGACGTAAATGGATTAAGGTAAAGGCTTCATTTTAAAATCACATGTATGCCGACTACCTTGAGACACATGTATTCTAGTATTAAAAAATACACTAATCTAGTAATTTTTAGAGTTGAGTCTTCAGAGTAGTAAATACTTACAGCTTATTTCCCTTAGATGGAGACAAATATATAGCTTATCAAAATTCACGGTCAATATGCATAAGGACGTAAGAATTTATTACACAACGCCAAACCAAACGAGCCATTAGTATTTTCAATCTTTTACACACGTTATTGTTGAAAACCATATCATTTGTCACCAAAAGAATCCCCTTTGCCAAATACTTAGAGGAGGTTTAGGAGAAGTGAGGAGCTAGTGAAGTGGAGCTTATCCCAAAGTGAAATAGTTCTAGAATAGTCTTTAAGTATTTGACCAAATCTTTCAGAGGACAACCACAAAGATTACAAGAAGAAGAGTTCATATTGTATGTTTAGAGGCTTGAAAACCATTAGTGAGAATACATTTATATTTAATTGACTAAAGAAAAGTGCTTCAACTTTATTGGAATTTCATAATCAACTCCATGAATAATGATAAGGTGTTGAAATTCGGGGTTAACTCGTCCTTACAAAACCGGTTTGTAAGTCTCTTTATTTACGTCCAACACTCTTGACATTGGTTCATGTACATAAATGGTGGATGACTCGATAGATAGGATCTAATACCATAAAATTTGGTGTCAATTAATCTTTACAAAAACATCTTGTAAGGTGAAGAGTGTCTCGTTTTTATAAATTTGTATCAAGAGTTATATTCATCTGATGTGAGATTGAGTTTTTTCCAATAAAAAACACATTCTGAATCAAGTGATCATGAAGTCGCGCCCTTAGAGCATCCACAATAGAGACACCCATTTTTGGGCTCTTAAATGGGTCTCACGTGTACACTTCACTCATTTATAATTTTTTAATAGTAGTACCTAATAAGCACTCAATCACTCCAACCCAGATTTCACACAAAGTTTTTAAATGGGACACACTAATCAACTATCAATAATTTTATATCATTATATTACAATTTTTTAATATTAAAAGAGTGCAGGTTCCGCTTAAAAGTGGCGGGTCTTATAAGACCCTGAAAAAGATTCTTCCCATTGAAAGTACCTAATAGATACCGGGTCGTAAATAGTTAAGACCCTCCCAATAGAAATGGTCTTATAAGCATTACTACTTGCATAATAAGAACCAAATTGAGACGGAACTCCAAGTAATTAAATCATCGAAAAAGGTCTCCATCCAACAAGAGACTTCGAATGCAGGACTGAATATATATGCATATAGACAATTTATTTGAAAGTGAATTGATAAAAATATGTTCATTTTAAAATTTAAAATTTTGTAATATATTAAAATATATTTTATTAGATGAAAAGATATAATGATGTTCATTGACTTTAAATAATAGTCCTAGAAAAATAACAAGCATAAATGCGTGCATGAATCATGATATTAGTATTGACTATCAAATATTCGAAAAGAATCGACCAATCCCACACCGTCACGTATTAAGTTATTCATGGATTATTCCTATCAGCATTCCCATCCAGATGTGGTGTGTGAACAAACTTGCAAAGACACACTCATAAGTCACGACTCTTTTGGCCTTTCCAAAGGATGACAATGCTAACATCGAGTCATAATGAACCATAACCATTTCACAATTGAGGGCAAACGAATGCCGAAAGGAAATGTTAACGAGTGTTTTTGGGGTGTTCTTTAATATTTTTATATGGTAACTTTTTTTAAAAAATATATGTAATCAATGTATCGGAAATTGAAATATTTGATTTTTTATGAAATAATTTCTTATTTTAAAATCCTTAAAGAGTGTCATGAGGGCACTCATTAACGAGACTCATGTAAAAAAGTAATTAATAAATCTATCTATAGTTTAAGGGGGGGGTGTATATTTGGATTTGGATTTCAAACCGGTAATATTCAATATTTTTCACTATTTTCTTTAACAAGTTTCCAAAAGAAGATTTAGCATTTTCATTCTTTTTGAAAATGCTTATGTCGGAACATTGTTTTCATTATTTTTTAAATGCATTAATTTCTAGCTTGTATCCATCTTCTCTTTATCTGAATTAATCTTTATATGAATTAATCAATGCACGAGTTTGAATATGGGGCATGAAACAAATAAATGTTGAGCAGTCTCCATTTTCCCACATCCAGAGACACATAATTGCGCATCCTGAGTGAGCATGCCACGAGCCACCAAATTCGCCTTTGTTGGCAACCGGTTGCGAAGGAGACGCCAAACAAGGATAAACACCTTCAACGACACATGTTTGTGCCTAATCAACTCTGAAACCTCATCAACTATAGTACTTTCATTTGTAGTCAACATATCATACACAGACCAGGCATAATAGCTTCCTGAATTATCAAGACGCCATCTCCATTGATCTGACGTAGTACCCTGCAAAACAACGTTAGCCAGCAACAACCTACGCTCCCCTACTAACTACTCCTCCCAATCCCATAACCTCTGTCGCCACTTCCACAACTCACCACCATCCTCCCACCCCTTCGCAAACATTTCCTCCACCGTTCGATTTTTGTTGACACTTAAACCATACAAACGTTTAAACCGAACCGACAAATCAATACCACCGAACCACGAATCAGTCCAAAAATAAGTATCCCTCCCATTCCCCACTATTTTTGAAACGTTACCTCGAAACCAACCTCCACCCACTTATTAGCAATTTAAAGAACATTTTCTATATATTTAAGATTTTAAAGATATAAGAAATTGATCGTCATAGGATGGTTTTGACGATCCTCCCTCCAAAATTCTTCTTGAGTGTATTTTTTGAGCCCTCCAAACAAGAGGAACTTTGTATTATGACAATAAAAACTCCCCATTTAAGTTGTAGATATGTTCTTTCTTATTTTTCTCTTGTATCTATTTAAGAGGAACATATCTATAGCTCCCAAAGGAAAAATAAGAAAGAACATATCAAGAGTCGGTTTTGCCGAGTTAGTAAGGAGTTTGGTCGAGTACGAAGATTACAATCTGAACTAATAAAAGATTTATGCCGGTTTACAGCTCCGAAGCATAAGGCTTGCAAGTGTGAAATGCTTAAAATAATAAGTCGAAGTAAAACATATTTTTTGACTCGTATTATAAATAAAGAAAGGCTAAATTGGTCCGATGATCCCTCAACTAATTTACAGTTTTTATTTTGGTCCTATAACTCTTAAAATCAACATTTTGGTCCTTCAACTTCTGAAACAAATTTCAAAAACGTCATTTACGTCAAATAAGTAATTGTGTCGTTACTTTTGTTCCATTTTTTCATTTTCAAAAAAATAAAAAATAATAAACTCTTCTCTCTCACGTGACAACAACAACAACAAAAGTTCTTCTCTCCTCAAACCTCACCACCACCACCACCTACTTCCAGCCACCACCATTAGATTCCACCACTGCCACCCTCAACAACACCATCACACTAGATCATAACCCATAACCACCACCACTATCATCCTCGTCATCACCGCCACAACCATCGACACCACCATATCACAATCTAACAACAACAACAACAACAACAACAAAGAATCTCATATCCAAATTCAACACCTCTTCTCCGATCCAAATTCCCTTCAATCCGCTTCCTATAAAAAAAAACCAAAACAATAAACAAATTTTCATCACTCTTTGTTTCTTCTCTTTTCAGTATGGTGGTTGTTGTAACGCCCTATTTATATTAAAGCGATAAAACACGCGAATAGAACATATATTCAAGAAATAGACGCTACGTCTTCAACAAATAACATCAACATGCATATATAAAATTTCTCAACAGTCGCAGCGGATATAAATCATACATCTCCAAATTATACATGTCATGAGATCAATATACATCATCATATAAAATCTCCAAATCCCGACCTATGGGTAAAATCTCCACAACATAAATCCAGCAAAATCAATCTAGAATAATCATAAAGACAGACATCCTAGATCAGAGCCTACTCTAAGATTCCAAAGACCGATAACGGAGATAGTTCCCGCTATCCAAGCACTCACCAAGCAATCAACAAGTACTCCTGCACGCCGTCTACCCATTCATACAAATAGGTAGGTGGCCCACCACAGGCCACTGGGGGTTAGCTTCACATCAATCATAATCAACATAAACAAACATGAGCATTCAAGGATATCATGCATAACATATATACATAACCATCCCTCCTAGAATACTAACATCACATGAATATTATCCCCCATTTCATACACCTCAAGCTATCACATTACTAACATAGAATAACAAGCATATTCAATCTCTAATCAAGTCATTGACATAAGCTCATCATTTATCAACATCAATCAATGAAAGGATTACTCACCTTATTCTTCATTTAGCATACTTAACTCAACAAGTACAATTCATCAATTCAAAGTTATAAGCAAACAATCATCATTATAAAAGGAATCACCACCACATCATATATATATA
>Ga0315915_1007008_pt1 | contig 13595 bp, 13 predicted proteins | sample MpolbnodulesMG_FD_207738 | JGI IMG/M metagenome (GOLD analysis project Ga0315915, IMG submission 207738) | Medicago polymorpha root nodule microbial communities from Los Angeles, California, United States - branched nodules | ecosystem: Host-associated > Plants > Roots > Nodule | place: USA... | reverse complement strand
TATGTGTTTGACTTATATTTTCAAGACAAAATTTATTTTTGTGGGTTATTTAAACAATGCTCTTAAGGCATTTGTTAGCAAGACATGACTCAAGAAGAAATAGTCTAATAGATCTTGAATATGTGACACTTTATATTTTCTTTTTATATAACTAAACAAATAATATAAATCCAAATTGGCATTAAGAAATTTCCATTTGCTGTCATCTTCTGTTATATATGTATTCTGAACAGGATTAAATTGAAATTGGTCTTCAGATTAATTTGTGGAAATATGGAATTGACAGAAACAGTCAAAAGATTAATTATTACTCTCCAAGTAACATTTTGTGTTTTAGATGAGAACTAATTGGTGTAATTTATGAGGAACTTACTTGATTTTAACTAAGTATTCAAGTTTAGAGACAAAGATTTATAATTCATGAAGCTTCTTGCAACAGACGAATTCTTGAGTGCAATGCAAGCAAGAGGTTCTTCTTAAGTTGACCATGAGTATTGACCCGGAGCCAAACCGTCTTATAGACAAAACTTGCAATACACATGGTTTTTCAACACTCATAGATTTCACCTACAACAATAGTTTCCACTCAAACATTGAAATCACACCTTTTGAAGTCTTATATGACAAAAGATGTAGGACACATTCCTGTCTGTTTGAGACATGTGCAAACCGTATGCTAGTATCGTAGATAGTTCAGTCATAAAATGATAGAGAGTTTCCCAAAGTAGGCAATGTATAAAAAGTGAGTCACAAACAGAACGATAGTTAATAAAATGCAAAATATATGAGATTACTCTAAGCTGTGCAAAATAGAAGGATTGATTTAACAAGAAGATTACATGATAAAATTATATGAAGTTAGTATGATTGTCATATGCAGAACTTCTCTACCAGCTGAGAGTTTCAGTTCTTTTCCCCTTTCTCTTCATTGAGAATTACACATTCAAGTTAGTAATTGCATTTGTTAGTTGTAATGTTATTCTGTTCTATTGGGTTGGTTAGATCATTTGCTGAAGCTTATATATGTTAGCTAAAGCTCAAAATGCTACTAAGAGAATAACAGCATGTCGATTAAATTAATAAATAATTCACAAAATCGTGAACTTTTTTCTAAATTTTTCAGTTTTAGACTACCCTATATCAAACACAACAAAGGCAGAACAAAGAAACAATGGAATGTATGACTAGAAAATGAGTTAAAAGTTTCATACCGATTGAACAAGAATGTGACAGTTCTTTGATATTTAAGAGAGTAACAGATGGAAGGAAACAGGAAGCTTTCAGTAAATATTTAGAGAAACATGGGGAAATTACAAGTGCTGCAATCAAAGTAATTAACGGCTACTAACATAATATTAGAGAGCCTAGTCTTTCCCAACCAAATCGGCTCTAACTACTTTGGACCTGCGTCTAACATAAGGTTGTTCTTGTTCTTGTTCATCTTCATTTTCATTGTTCGAGCTTCTTGTTGAACAATGGATTTTAATTTACCAATTTCATTACTAATGCTACTACCCCCATATTTCTTCTTTACAGGTATGACCCCACACCCCTTTATCCCCTCGGATGACCACCGCAGTTCTTCATGGTCCTTGAAGTATGAATTGAAATGATAATTTACTAATGCTTTCTTGTTTGTTGTAACCACAGGAACATATCAATACATGATCTGAAATTAATGTCCCGAGATAATTGAGACTAATGCGACGTCTGTCGACTTCTTTTCCGCATTCAAAGATAATACAATAAAGGTCATGGTCGTTAACAGTGAAGCCTTCGGAAAAAAGGATGCAAAATATGAAACCACACAAGTCAGGTTCAGTAATAGGAAGAAAAGTTATTGAAGCCTCAATTGTCTGAAAATAAAAAATTGATGGAACTTGTGCTCCTGGTAGGAAAGAGAAAGAATCGATAAGACCTTCATCTTCAAAGAAATTCCATACCATGTTCTCAAACAATGACCATTGTGTAGAGTCTGTGTCCAGATATATGCAATTATACCAGGGATGGCGGAAGCTCTGTTAGAGACACAAGTTTCCAGCAATGATCTAAATCAAGCCATTCTAGCATTGAATGGTTTTGTATGTTCTCAGGGAGACATTCTAAGTTGAAACACGCACTCAATGTTAGCCGTTTTGATGATTGTATGCCATCAAGTATGGACCGCAGACATAATGTATTGATTTCTGTGCACCATGAAAGGTCTAGTTCTGTAACAGACCCCAGTCCATGATCATCTGATACCTTATTCCCAACAATGTTAAGATTGTTACATCCAATTAGGTCAAGAACAGTTTGGTATTACGCCAAATCGAAGAAGACAATTCATGTATGGCAGTACCATGTAAGGATAACTCTGTCATTTCCTCCGGTGTCACTGAAAATTCTGTGAGATGAACAACCATTGAGTAAAAGTTCACTGAGAGATGTTGAATGAATGTTGGTTTTAAGGCTTTCAATATTTATGCAACCTTGTAAATCTAGAAATGCAAGTCGAGGGAGAGAAATGATGTAGGGATGGAGCTGATGCAGGCTTTCACATTGACAAAGATATAGTCGTTCAAGATTTGTAGCCCTAGATAAGTCTGGGATCTCAATCAGATCTTTGGAGTAATCAAGAGTAAGTGTTTTTATATTCACAAGATTCTGTAGCAAGAAATAAAAACGCATGAGTGTTGATTACAAGAGTATCAAAACCTAGTTAAGCATAAATAGAGGCATGCCATCCTAGCTCTGCTGCAATTTTGTGAATAGCATTAGACTTCCTTTTGTATATCCAAACATATCTTTACCTGAACTCCTTCCCAGAGCTTTTTAAGCTTGCTATGAGTTATGGAAAGCTCTACAAGCATTTCAGGACAAAAGGTTGATGGCAAAGACTCAAGACAGTATCCAGTCCATCGAAGGTACCTCAATTTATCAGAAAGACACTCGAGACCGTCAGGGAAGTGTACATTGCGTATGCTCCTGTTGTACTTATTATAAATCTCAAGCAATCTTAAGTTTGTCATCCTTTTAAAGGAATCAGACTTCAAGTATAGATCCCCAACTTCCGTACTATCAAAAATTATACCTTCCACAACTTCAGTTCCCTGACAAACAAAAATTAGATTAATAATTAGGCAATTATGTCATATGTACTTTGCTTGTTATATTTTATAATCACATACATAAGAGTCCAAATTGAAAATGATTTCTCTTTTTCATGGACTGAATCAGCATCAAGGACTCTTACCTTCTAATGTGAAGGAGTTTGTTGAGAAATTGCAGAACTTCTTCAATGACAACATTATCAGACACGCCAATTTTCAACAAGTACTAAGGAAGCACAACCAACTTCTTGATTCGAAAACTGATCTCATGAACAAACTTATGAGTGCAAAGAGCACACAGAACCACATTAACAGTGAATCTTCAACTGCCAATGCTCAGATACATGAACTCTCTTTACAAATTGATGATTTGAAGTCAGTAGTGAAGAAATGTGATGTTCAGAAGCAGAAGTTGAAGGCTGAATGCACTGAATGGGCACAGCAAAGCAAAGACTTGCTCTCTGCACTTGCGTCAATGGAGATCGATGTCATAGAAGCTGAACGTATGAGGAATTTGGCAACAGAAGGCTTTGCTAATTTAAAATCTTCCTTTCCTACAATTTAGGAAGAACTAGATATATACCTGCACACAAAAATAAGTTGGGGCATCGTAATTATCGTTTTTCTTAATGCCGTGTTTTTTTTGTACGCTTAGTGCTGCACTCTTTTTTCCTTCACCTGGTTTTATCCCATTGGGTTTTACAGGTAAGGTTTTTAATGAGGCAGTTGTATCACACTGTTATTCCCTTATATAATATTAATTGTACTGGTCCCCAAGTTTGTATTCTTTTTAATCTTAATTTTAATAAGATGATTGGAGTGCTCCAGATGACACAGGTGGTAGGATTGTGATGCCAATATAATTGGATGTAATGTACATTGTTTGTAACCAATATTGTCATAGGCTGGTGACATTACCACAAGATCACCTTTCAGAAGAAAAACCACCTGCATCATAACTTTCCGTGACAACACCTGATCATTGAAATATGATATGAACAGATGACCGATGAAAAGGAAAGAAACAACTGTAGCATTAATGTCAACGGGTATATTCAAACATTCTAGGCGTAAGATCACAAAAACATATTAAATATGTAATATGGAAAACTTTAGGTTTAAATGCAATTTTGGTCCCTCTATTTGTAAAAATCGAAAAATAATTTCTAACTATTATTGAGTTTTTTTCCCCCCGATTAGTTCTGCTGATTTCCTCTGTGGTAATTTTGGCAGATAGAGACTGAGCTTTTAACTCTTCCAATTTGGTTTATCTTCTAAACTCATTGGCTCCCAGAAACTCGACATCGAAATTCGTTGGCTTTGTTAATATTGGAGAATGAAATGACTGTGAAATTGTAATAAATTTATTTAATATAAGCTAGCTGTATTCTTTCATAACATGAGATCCATTTTGCTTCCTTGATCTGCTAGTTGAACATGTTTGTTTCTCTCTTTCAGAGGTTTCGTGTTTCTTTGTGACACCTCAAAATTGTCCAAATCAGGAAAGCCATAAAACATTAATTAAAGTAGGAAAAAACTTAAAATTAACATTCCACAACAAAACAGAGTTCCAAAATGAATGTCAAAACACATGCTCCCCTATTCTAATGTGACCACAAAAACAATAAGGATCACTGAACTTTTTCACCATATTTCTTCTTAACCAATCCATACAGTTTTCATACTCCAGATCACATAGTAAATATTCAAGTAGGTAAACTTGAAAACAGTAAATATTATTTGGAAAAAGTGAGAATTGTAGGCCATGTGAAACATACCTTACCTTGTATGAACATTAGACATACAATTATACCTCTTAACAGAATCATGCTATTGCTGTTTAGCAAACAAGGCCTTCATTTTGAATGCATTGAATTGTACTAATACATTGGCAAAAAAAATTGGCCCTGAACTCTTCTATCAGTCACCAATTAGAGCACCGTCATTATCATAACCTTGTATGAACATTTGATGGTGTTGATTATTTTCCCTAGGTTATGTAGACTAAGTTAATTATGAAGTTTATTTATGTAATGTCATGATTAAGTGCAGAACATTATTAGATAGGTTGCTTATATAAGTAGGACTATCTTTTCTGTTTTGAGCAGTGGGCTGTCATAATTACAGCAGAAACTTATCTTGCACTCTATGTATTTCCTACAAGTATGTTTGTCTTAATGAATGAAAGATTATGTTGATGCTATTCAAACCAACAACATTAGACATACAATTATACCTCTAACAGAATGTCAAATTCCGTTGACAAAACCAATTAACAACCAGATTTTTGTCTTATCCAATTTTTACCATTCATATAATAAGTTTTCCAGGTCAAATGAACAACTGCCGCACAATAATGTATTACCAATCTATACTTAAAATGATTTCTGAGCTTTGGTTTTGTGATAGAGTTTTGTGTTGATGGCAAGTAATTTCATTAGAAAATTGTTGTTTAACTCTATACGACAGAAAAACTATTTTTGAATTGACTCGCCCACATATCATCTATGTTGGCACCCACGGGTATATATCATTTTATTTAACATTAAACAGTGTAAAAGAAGATACAGAATGGGGGACTAGGCCAATCAATACACAAGGGAATAATAATGTCGTACAACTGCCTCATTAAAAACCTTGCCTGTAAAACCCAATGGGATAAAACCAGGTGAAGGAAAAAAGAGCACAACAGTAAACATACAGAAACAAAATGAGATTAACAAAAACCATAATTTAAAACCTTCATTTCCTAGATTTTATGGATGACCTAAAATATAGGAAATGAAGATTTTAAATTTGTAAAGCCTTCTTTTGCCAAAGTCCTCGCACGTTCGATTTCTTTGGCATTGACCTCTGACAAAGCAAGTGCAGAAAGCAATTCTTCACTTTGTTGGGCCCACTTAGAACATTCAGCCTTCAACTTCTTCATCTGAACATCACATTGGTTCAATACTGAATTCAAATCATCTCTTTGATTCTCAAGGTCTGGCAACTTTTTCCTAAGTTCATCAATTTGCAAAGAGAGCTCATGTATTTTAGCTTTGGCAGTTGAAGTTTTGTCGTCAATGTGAGTTTGTGTACTCTTTACACTCAAAAGTTTGTTCATGAGATCAGTTTTCGAATCAAGAAGTTGGTTGTGATTCTTGATCACTTCTTGAGAGGTGGCATGTTTGATAATGTTCTTATTGAAGAAGTTCTGCACTTTCTCAACGTACTCCTTCACATCAGAAGGTAAGAGTCCTTGATGCAGATTCAATCCATGAAAAAGAGAAATCAATTTCTTTTTAGACTCTTGGTTAGATACAAGATGGTCAAGGTCTGATAATGATTCCAAAAAAGTCTTCAATTCTTGAAGTAAAGTTTCAATGGAAAAACTTTGCACTCCAGTAAGAAGTTTCTCAAGTGCAAGAATTGGGTCCTCCTCGATCAGTATGTTAATGTCTTCCATTGCTACAATTGGGTCCTCCTTGATACCCTGCTAAATATTAAAAGGATGTTTAAGATTGTACTATAATTCAATTCCTGCATTGAGAAAAAGTCAAAAAAAAGAATAGAAGCAAAATAGGGAAAATGCCTTTTGTTCAGGAGCAACGTCTAATTGTATAGGTGGCTCATTCTTTTTTTCTGAAATGGTGGAAAATGTTGCTGCTGCTGTGTTTTCTGACGTTGAACCTTCCAACTAAATGCATGGCATGAAAATGTAAATAAGTTGTAGTATATTTGTAAGAAGCACTTGATGTGAAATTTAATTCTTTGAACACTCCAAATAATTTTTCTTTTCCTCATTTAGAACAGTACTCCAAATTAAGTAGTACATTTATGAATAAACAGAGTACTATTCACCTTAGATGAAGTCAACACGTGCCATGCTGCTGCTTCAGCTTCAACCCAAGCTGCAAATTCTTTAGTAGTTCGTGCATTTGGATTTTCATTACCATTATCGCAACCTTTAGAATATTCTTGAAATTGTCGATATAAACTCTCCATGTGCAAATACAAATCAAGATCTATAGCAAAATATTATATAGATTAGCATCATTATATGCAAATATTGAAATTGAGTTTTTATTGAAATAGTTGAATTATGTAAGAGTCCTTGAATGTATAGGAATGAATAAGAAAGAATAATAATGCCTATTTGAGACAATAAAATGAAGCTATGAAATACCTTTAGAAGGCATTGAAGGAATCTGAGACGCAATAGGAGATGTGGTGGAGGAAGAGGGTTCAGATTTGGAGGCATCATCATTTAAAGAAACTGAACAACATATGAAAATTCAAAATCAAAAGGGTGATGGTGTAGCATAAGAAAACAATGTTGATCCAAAATGTATTCACCTTGATTATTATTAGTCTGAGTTGTTTCCTGAGAGTCTCCAAGATCAACATCTTCAAAACTTGACTTGATACCCTGCATAAAATGAAAAAAGATATTTAAGTGGGTAGCATGATTCAATTCCTAGGTTGAAAAATCGTCAAAGGAATAAAGAGGGGTATGCCTTTTTTTTAAGTGCAGGTAAGTGAATATCTTGATCATCTTTTGTTCCTGACGTAGAACCCTCTTGAGTTCTTTGATCCTGAAAATGTAAATAAGTTGCAGCATTTATCTTAGAAGTGTTTAAGGGATAATTTAATTCGTAATATCTTTCTTAGTTAGTTTGTAGTTTGTTATTAGTTTCTTACACATCTCTCATGTACACATAACTCATTTGTAATATTTTTTTGTTAGCATCTGACAATCACTTCCTCCAACTCTGTAATAAGGGTTAAATAGGTGAATGAACTCATTGTGGATGTTCTTAGTAACTTACTCCTATATAACTGAAGTAAATATAACATTCTCATTAATAATATGTCGGATGTTGACAATTAATGAAACACTATGTGATAATGAATATGGGTGTCTTCTATTACTACTTCTCAACGGAACAATACAAGAAAACTCAATAGCAAAATTTATACCATGAAAAATTGGGTTTATTTTCCATTTGTGGAAAGCAATAAAGCTGCTATAGAAGGGGAGGTGAAGAATATTCAGAGGGAGAGGTAAGAAGAATATCTAAGGAAGGGACATGGACTATTTAAAAATTGCTTCTATATTTGTTGGTGAATTTTTAACTGAAGGTATCTCTAAACTCACCTGTGAAGTTGTTATATGCTTAGAATTTGTCTTGGTATTAGTTAATGCAGTTCCTTCCTCAACGCTTAACTTGATACCCTGCTTAAAATTAAAAAGATGTTTAAGATTGTAGTATTAGAAAGAATGCAAGCAAAATAGAGGAAATACCTTTTGTTTATGATCAATGACTTGTATTGGTGGCTCATTTTCTGTTCCTGAAATGGTGGACAAAGGTTCCAGAACAGGTTTTTCTGACGTTGAATCCTCCAACTAATTCATAGCATGAAAATGTATATTAGTTGCAGAATATTTTTTAGTTGTGTGAGTAATATTTATTTTCTATAATATTTAATCTATAGCTTTATATGCACAATGTGGTGCTGCTATATTACATTGTCATTTCCATGAGAAGGTTTGATGGTAGTATCAATTTCTCCAAGTGAATATTGTTGTTGGTTCACCAATTCCTGTAATAAGAACAGAAGCAGTAGTGATATGAAACTATCAGTTACATCTATTACTAAGTAAAGCCTTAGAATATTAATTGAATGAGTTTTGTGGATAGGAACTTTGAAGCGGAATGGGATTGACCTGTGAAGAAGTCAACATGTGTCCTGATGCAACTTGAACTTCAATCCCAGCTGCGATATCTTCCGTGGTTTTTGAACTTGGACTTTCATTACAGGTATCACGGTCTCTGGTCTCTTCTTGTGATTGTAAAAATATAGAATAGATATCCATATACATCTCCCATTCTATAGAAAAATATTATAGAGATTAACATCATTATATAGTAATACATTCATAAGCAAATTGTCCACTTCTATCCAACAAAAAAAAAATGGCCACTTTCAACCATAAATAATCATTTTCAAGTTTATATGTACAACAATGTTTATATATGTGCATAATAATTTTTTTTAGTACTTTTATACTTCATATAAAATTAAAGCTTCTATTAGATAAGTCACGTCATGAGTTCAAGCAGTTTTGTTTAGACATACTTATGCATGTATAACTATAATTTAGAAGCTTCAGTTGTTTGTATCCGTTAACCAAAGGATATAATTTATTAGTCTTTGGCAAGAAAAAGGATTTAATGTACAGATGAATTTTAAAAGAAAATCATCCATAAATCTAGTCCTTGGTATGTTTTGGTAGCTGTAAATATTAATGCATGATATGCAATTATTTACAGCAAAAATGTAACAGTTTTTAAAAATATTGCACAAAGTGTGTACCTGGTTGATCATAAAAATAATTTATGTAATTTGTAATGTCTTCTCTTGGTGCTGAAGTTAGAGAGAAATTTTTACAATGTTGTACAAAATGACATCGTACAGCCTGAAAATGAATTCCTTGGGTCTGGCAGAGGCTTGGTAGGTTGACAAATGCTAAAAATTTCAGATTTGGAATATTGACTTTCTCATCACCCTCACATACAAATATTTCCTCCAGCTTATCTGCGTCTGTTATCATAAGAGCATCTAGCTCAGGAAACTCTTTACATATGGAGATTGGAAAGACATCTTTCAATTGATTGCACTGTATTACAGAAAGTGTTCTTAGCTTTGGGAAGCATACAGTCTTTCTATTTTCCAAATCATCTTCAATCATATGCTTCAATTCTTTGCATTTTTCAACTCTTATATGAAGCAACTGCGGTAGATACATTATTATAGATGTAGAGAAAACAAATTCCAATTTTTCACATCCCTTAATTTTCATCTTAGTAAGGTTTTTGAGGGAAAAAGATTTTTTTAGACCCTTAAAAAGACATGTCATCATAGGTAGATTATCCAACTCAATGTCTTGCAACTCAAAGTTCATCTGCCCCTCACTTACTTCATTGAGACAAAATATATTTTCTACTTTGGAATCCCATACGTCCAGCTTTTCGAGGGAGAGAAAATGCTCCACGTTCACACTCAATTCCTGCTACAAATGAATGGCAAATAAAATAAGAGTGACGAACAGTATAACACAATACTAGCTTGATAGAAGAACTAAGTCACTAAAATAGTACTATACCTTAAAATGGGAGAGAGTACATGTGGTACTAAATCCATAAACAAAAACGCCCAAAATACTAAGAAGAAACCAAACATCTAAAAGATCAAGCAATCCAATAGGGTTTACAAAACACTCATAGAACCCACAATAAGGGTCCCTTTTTTTTTCTTATTATACAAACCATTTCCAAGAGATGTTTTTGATGGCATCTACTACTTCATTCAACTTCGGAATCACTCCGAAGAAAATAAAATCATTACGCACCCTCCAAATAAACCACACCCATGTGTGGCATATCAAGAGTAACCGCTTGACCTTGTTATGGTACCTATTGATGGTTTTAGATATGTTTTTAGTCATGTTCTTTGCATTTAACGGTAAATTAAATGTCAATTAGAGGAGTCGTCAATGGTTTGAGAACTGGTTGTATTATTTTTACTCGAGTCATTGTAATTCTTTTTGAGGGAAAAAGATTTTTTTAGACCCTTAAAAAGACATGTCATTATAGGTAGAGTATATAACTCAATGTTTTGCAATCCCAAGTTCATCTGCCGCTCACTTACTTCATTGAGACGACGTATACTTTCTACTTTGGTGTTACGTACCTTCAACCTTTCCAAAGCGACAAAATGATCTACATTCCCACTCGATTCCTGCCACAAATGAATGGGAAATAAATTACACATACATGAAATAAGAGTGAAGAAACAGAATGACACAATACTAGCTTGGTAGAAGATATTAAATTACACAGACTAATCAATATGCATCTTAACGTAAACAACCGATATTAAATAAGCTTAACTTTTCTGCTTAATTTGAGCACAATATTGACAATAATTTAAAAAAAGAAAAAAAAAAGGGAAAACAACTAATTTATTACATCTAATAATGGGCTCAATTATTTTTTTGGTAAGCAAAAAATATTATTAAAGGGAGTACAAGGGTATTGTAACCCAACAAAATACAAATGATAATGTTCCAAAGAAAACAGCCTAGTTAAGGTGAGACAAGTTGCATCCGCTCTCACAATATATGTTCCTTGAGGTTATTCAAAATTTGATTGTGATAGCACGTAATGAAAGATTTGTTGTCGTTTTGGTATAAAAGTCAAGTCTCGTTGTTAGTATTGAGAATTTGAGGATTCTTTTAGGAGGGGAAAGAACAATGTCTGCTAGGAATGCACGCCATCAAACAGTTCCTCGTTAGGAGGTTAAGTCTTGTATATTGGCTTACGGTACTCTGCTTAATAATTTTGATTTTTCTCGTACTACAAATATTTATACATCAATTGCAATATTCTTTGTAATGATATATGTTCCTGCATTAAGATTACTAGTTTCACAAACATTAATGATAATATATGGAAAGATGGATGGGTACCTTGACAATGAAATCACCAATAGATTTAATATCAAGCTGGCTGCAATTAATGAGTTCAAGTTCAGCCAAAGGTGGAAATGTTGTTGGATAGTTTTTGGTACACACACCAGTTAAACTTGGGAGAATGTAAAGCTTGAGAGATTTCAAAGCTGGAAGATGAAGATTGTGGTTTTGATGATCATTACTATCGTCGATGTGCCCAAATATGTATTCTAATTTACCACAATTTTCAACTTCGAGCTCTTTCAATTTTGGGAAGACAATATTGTCACTGCCACTGCTACCTCCATTGTCCACTATTATGTGCATCAATTCATCACAGTTTCTAATAGTCAATCTCTCCAACATCATTCTTGAAGTAATAGATAGGACAAATACTGACTTTATCTTTGAGAGGTTCATCAGTGATATCACTTTAATATTGTACATGATATGCGATAGTCTTGAAAGACATTGTTCACGTTCCTGCGATGTAATCCGAATAAAAAGGAACTCAAATCAAACCAAACAATCCCTTATTGTACAAAAAAACTTGTGAAATTGTAAGTCTTTTTTTCATATGACACACTTGAATGTTTATTGTTTCATTTGACTTATTTCTATCTCTATATTAAATGGCAAATATATATATTTTTATAATTGAACCATTAATGTTATTTCAAACATTGAAAATGACATTTTTTTTTGGTGGTGGCCGGGGTTCGAACCTCGAACTTTGCATATATTATGCATCTTCCCTATCAACTTAGCTAAGCTCACAAGGACAATAAACATGGCATATGAATAGTAATAAAAATTTCTCAAACATGAACAATTAAAAAGAAATATATATTCAACTTTAATTCGTTAAACTTCAACTTTTAAAACAACTAATATTAGTGACATTGAAAAAAAATGTTACATCTTGGAAAATGATTATTTAATTGGTTCAAGTTAAGGATGTTTGATGATGAAAGCCATGGTCGGCCAACATTTACTCTGGCTACAGTGTTGGCTCGACTCACCCCGTAATTGTTTCTCATCTTCAGTTTGCGGATGATACATTATTTTTGGAGGTAAAGAGTTGGGCTAACGTTCATGCTCTTCGAGCAGTTTTGGTTCTTTTTTAGGCTATGTCTGGTTTAAAAGTAAACTTTCATAAAAGCATGTTGGTGGGCGTTAATATTTCTGAAGTGAGGCGCTTATGTTTTGTGCTGTAAAGTGGGTAAGGTTCCTTTTATGTATTTGGGCCTCTCTATTGGTTGGGATCCTAGGAGGTTGGTGTTTTGGGAGCTTATTTTAAGAAGCATCAACTCTAGACTGTCGGGTTGGAAAAGCCGGTTTTTATTTTTCGAAGGTCATTTGGTTCTTCTTAAGTCTGTCCTGACTTTTCTGAATGTCTATGCTCTTTTCTTATTCAAAACTCCATCAAGTATAATCTCTTCCTTGAATCTATTTTTAATAAAAAAAAAATTGAGGGGGAGTGAGCATCATAGGAAAATTCCTGAGATAAATTGGAATATTGTTTGTTTACGAAAGGAGTATGGAGAATTGGGGGTTAGGCGATCGAGTCGCGGGAGTTTAATTATGTTTAATTAGGCAATTGATAAAGATTTGTAAACTCCTAGGCGTATTGGCTTTGCTATCTTTACTTTTAACTTATATATCTATATACACAAGGCAAGTCTTGTATATTGGCCTACTGTACTCTGCTTAATAATTTTGATTTTCTCATACTACAAATATTTATACATCAATTAAAATATTCTTTGTAATAATATACTACGTACCTTTGTCCCTAATTATACGGCCCTTTTAAGAATTCTTTTTGTCACTTTTTATAAGATACTTTGGTATTTTCATGTACATTAATTAATTTTTTACCAACCTACCCCTATTTATTTTGTCTTTTTCTTCAATCAACATTAAATATTATGTTGAAAACATAAATTAAAACTCTCTCTTAAAGGATAAAATTGTAAAAACAATAGTAATTATAAACAAATTTA
>Ga0315915_1007006_pt1 | contig 13598 bp, 8 predicted proteins | sample MpolbnodulesMG_FD_207738 | JGI IMG/M metagenome (GOLD analysis project Ga0315915, IMG submission 207738) | Medicago polymorpha root nodule microbial communities from Los Angeles, California, United States - branched nodules | ecosystem: Host-associated > Plants > Roots > Nodule | place: USA... | reverse complement strand
TAGTAGTATTTATTATTTAGCCAAATCTTAGTAATTTTCTAGAATTTTCTATTATTATTTCGTTTTATTTTATTTTGGCCCGCGGGTTTGTTATTTCTTTCATTATATAAGCAGAACTTATGTAGCCCAAGAGACACACTTTTATTCATTAATAATATTCGAGACTTTTATCTCAATTCTGGTGGATTCCGGAAACCCTTATTTGATAGGTTTGTTGCTTACAACCCTATTTTCACAAGTTTGTCGCTTGCAAACTTGTTCTTTTCTATCTAGGTTTAGCGCTTGCTAACCCTACGCTTCCATACTGCGTCAATTTATAGGTAGGATCCTTTTTGGTTTGGGTTCGTTGGGTCGTGTAGCTTGTACTTTATTTGGACCTATGTGTCGCTAGCATTTCTCTTGTACTTAATTCCCTCTCCGTGTTTTTATATACAAGTTTGCTTGTTTTTATATGTTGATTAAAAGTAAAAGATAATAGGAACTTATTTTTCTATAAGACTTTAAATAGATATTATGTAATAATGCTGTAGTATTATTGTTTTTATAGAAAATTTCCCTATTGGATATGCTATTTTTTTTTTACAAGAATTAGTAAATATTTTTTAAAAAATACAAAATGTCTAATATAATATACTCCCTCCGTTCCAAATTGTATGACGTTTTGAACATATCACACGTATTAAAAAATATAATTAATTTTGTATGAGAAAGAGATATTCAGAGTTGTTTTACAAAATTATCCTTGATAAATGGTATGTGAAAGATAAATTAAAGAATTGAAAGAAGAGAGAGTAATAAATAGTTAATGATATAATAGGAAAAATAACATCAATGTTTCATTGGTATTATAAAGCGACATTTAATTTGAGACAATTTTTTTTCCAAAACGACATACAATTTGGGACGGAGGGAGTATTAGATAAAAATATATATTTACTTAGATAGACTACTTTGTAAGGTTTAAAAAATAGTTCAAAAAAACTTATCCTTTTTAGTTAAGAGTTAAATAGGTTATTAATTTTTTTTAATATTGTTTATCTAATCAATAATTCAAGAAAGTCCTATATTAACCCTGATAAACTACCTGATCAACCATATCATTAAGAGCTGTAGCCAAAAGTTCCCAAAGGTAACAAAACCCATTGCTTAATGGATCATCACTTTCTCTTCCTATAAATGTCAGAATCATGCAACCTCCTTCAACCAATTCTTTGGCACGACACTTGAGAAAAAGAGAGAAATCTATACGAAATTGTTCATAATATGCCTTGAAGACATTTGTTGGGCTTGTTTTTGCTATGTAAATATTGCCCTTGTTGTTGTCCACACCCTTGGGAACCTATTTAATCACCGATCGACAAAAAACAAACATATTAGGGTTTAAAATTTGATTAAAGCACGTAGAATTAGGGGTGGGCATGATTCGGTTCGGGATGAAAACTGAATCGATCAAAACTGAACTGTTTGTTGAATTTCAAATAACTGAACTGAACCGAACTGTTTGCGTTTCGAACTAAACGTAACTATTTCAAACCGAACTAAACTGTTTCGAATTGAACCGAACTGTTATTATTGATACAGTTAAAAAAAACAAACGTAATCGAATTCTAGTTATTGAACTGAACTATTTCAGTTCGGTTTCAGAACTGTTAGTAATAGTTAAGTTTTTTTTTTTTGGTTCAGTTCGGCAATTCAGTTCGATTTTTCAGTTTTTTTGCCCGCCCCTACATAAAATAATAACTCCATATAGAATACAAAAAGAGAGTCATAAACAAACCTTAGATAACCAATGAATGCTATAAGAGGAATGAACTAAATGTAAACTCTTATTAGGGAAAATCCTGCCATAAAAGGAACCGGGAACACCAGAGAAGTAGCAAGGACCCATTTTAGTTTCCAATTCATCACTAAGTTTTTCTTTGAAGGTGTCAAGGGACTTAAATATGCTGTTGAAGTCATTTCCAGATAGATCGTTCAAAGAGATATCATATTCAGGAGATTCTTGATTCAATTCTATACAAAGCTTTTCCACAACCTTGATAATTTCTGAGATCACCAACAAGGTGTTTGGTCCAGAAGAGCAACCCAAGTCTGCAATTGCGAATCTTCTTGGATATAGACTGCAGTAGAGGTTGGTTATGGCTTTGTCTCTCAAAGATTTTGCCGCATAAATTACCTTTTGCTGTGTATATGCAATCATTGGAGAAAATTTAGTGTCAACTAGTAAGAGATGTGTGCAGAAAACATTCGATTTTTAGGTTGAGATTTCCGTTGTTTTGTTTTTTGAGTTTTTGACATTTTAAAAATCAATAATTAATTATTCTCTTGTCGGAAAGTTCTAATTTCATTTTGAAAATCATATTTTTAACATCTAAACTTATATGCAAAAAATCATGAAAAAATTCAACTTCTAAATCACTTTTTTCGACTTTATATATACTGATAACAATAGAAGATCAAAAATATATATAATGAATATCGTTTATTTTTGTCAAAAAAAAAATAGAAGGTAAAAAATATAATGAATATCAAATTACAGAGTTAGTATACATATATTTTTTAATACAATTCAACAAATATAGTTAAGAAATATTTCTAATACAATTTTGGTGGTTCTACAAATGATTGATGTAGTGGCAAAAAGAACAACTTGTTTTTGTTGGTATAGAAACCAATATATACACATACCAACCCATTTGGGGTAGGCCTAGTGGTTGACTTTATGGCTTGAGATCTTGGAGTTTGCTCCTTTCAAGGTATAAGGTTTGATTCCCTCTAGTGTCAATTTCGGTGAACAAGTCAAGCTTTAGCTTTAACTGAGGTTCCCACAAGTGGGTGGTGGGATTGATCCTTTCGGATTAGTCGGTCCTTCATCAGATACCGAGTTTAAAAAAAATAAAAAATACACATACCATTCAACAATAAATAAAATACACACACCTGAATCAAGGAGTATTTTGCATAGCTTGCTTCTTCGACGTCGCCTCCATTCATGTGCAGTATGTGTGCTAGATCCATTCTTGTTTCTGTTATCTTTCTTAATTAATTTCAGGGTACTTTTCCTTTTATGATTATGTGTTTAAGACACATCTCATAGCACACATATATAGATGAATCATGTATGAAAGTTACTATAAAATCCTTCGTTTTCATTTATAAAGTTTTTTTAAAGGGATTTTTAAAATAAAATATGTTCACCAAAAGTGCAAATGCTGCATATTATGTCCTCCATCTCAAGTGGGGTCTTTGAAAAGCTCTATATATAGTCAAAAATAAGAGCCGGCAATGTTTTTCTTTGGTGGTGATAGCCGGCAGTGTTTACCTTGATGGCAAATATATTAATTTCAATTATTAATTTTAAAAAACCTACAACTTTTTTTTGTTTATTTTTTTATTTATTTTTTGATTTTTTTTTGACTTTTTATTTTTATTTTTATATATTCTTGTGTTGGAAAAAACAGATATAGATAAAATAAAATAAAAAATACAACATGACACAAGAATATAATGTTAAAATTTTATAACTAGAGAAAAAAACACGACCATTGTCTAATGACAATCAGACGATAACACTATGTGAAAACTGTTACAATACATATACTACCTTCAACCACTCCACAACCCCAATACACCTACACAATTCATAGAAATTTTTTAACATGTCTGTAACAACTCTCTAACACAAGAATATAGAGAAGAAAGAGAGAAAGTGGGAAGATAGAGAGCATAATAGAAGAGGAAGAACTTGGAGAAGAGGAAAGCTAGAGCTAAGGAGTTAGAGGGGAGAGTGACGCCTAAGCTAGTGAATTTGAAGGTTTAAGGTAAGGGGGATAGTTCTATTTCATCAAATAAGCTATAATCTTCTTTTTCTACTTATGGGTCATAATTGCTTGTGTGTATTATCACTTTGAATGTGATTTTTGTGCTCCTAGTTAAGTGATGATTTAGAATATGTGAAATTTGTTAAAAACTTGTTGTCGGTATTTAAATCTCATTGTTGAATTATGTTGAAATGGTTATTTTGAAGTTTTGGCTTAAATTGATGAAAAATGATGTTGTTGTTGATTGTTGGTGAAATCATGATTATATGATATGAATGTTGTTGTGATGTGTTGGTGATGATAATTTATGCATTCGGTGTTGGTAATTATGTTGTTGTGGTTAAGTTGTTGTGTTTTTATCACTTTTATGAAAATCAGTTGAAGTTTGATTTTGATGAATTTGAATGAAAAGATGAAGTTGTTAGGATGAATTAGAATGAATAAAATTTTTGTTTTGAATCATAAGCTTTGGGTGTGGGATTGTTTGGGAGAAAATGGGGTTTTTGAGTATAAAGTCGTTTTAAGTGTTTTTGAGAAATAAGTGATTTTGGAAGAATTGGATTAAGTTGTTTTGAGATAGGAACACATGATTTTATAGTAGAATATGATATGTTTAAGTGATTGGAACGCGTAGGAGAAAACGAAATCGAAAACGGATCGATGATCGGAATTTTATGCGCGAAATGGCGAAAAAACAAAAATTGGAAAATCCTTTGCTGTCACAGAGGCACAACCGTGCACCCTGGAGGAACGGACCGTGCGGCTGGTTCGCACTTGGTTAGCACAACCGTGCGTGTTCTGCAGGTGCCCAAAAACCCGATTTCTCGCGTTTTTCGGGAGTTTTAAGCATCCATATGAGTTCCAAATACCTAAACCTACCTAATTTAAGTGTAATGAGTAGTTTATCATGGTTTTGCTTTGAAAATGAATTGATTGTGAAATGTGATTAAAAATAGACGAACTTTGAGATTTTGGGAAAAACAAGGAATTTTGTGAAACAAATATGCAGTGATTGATTAACATAGATGATATGTAGGGATGTTTTCATGATATGTAGGAACATTGAATTATACTTTTGTTCAGTAAACTAGAAATAGACGATTTTTTGAAAATAGACGAACTTGGTCAAAATGAAGTTTTATGATTGGATAACTTGCAAATGACTTTAGAAACATGATAATATGATGAAATGATGATTGTTGGGTGTTTGATATGTTGATTATCATGATGTAGTTATATGTCGTCTTTTATGCAAATTGTGTTTTGTCAGACAGTTGTGTTTTGCTTATGGTGATAAATGTTGATGTTGAATATGATAATGACTCTTTGTTGATTACGACTTGTTGATTGTGTGGATGTAAATACTTTGTAATGCAAATGGTGGTGTTTGTGAAGATATTATATGATGGTGTAAATTATATAATATAGTTTTTGGTGAAAGGTGCATTGTCGAGTCTTTGCTTCTAAATCCATGCATTCTTAGTCATATCGAGTCTATGGTGAAGAACAGTTTCTGTAAGGAATGACGTTGGTTATGGTGAAGAACGTAATTTGTCAGTGTTTATTACATCAGTGTTTATTACGTTGGTAGAGATTCACACGGTAAAATTATCTCCGGAATCCAATTGGTACCACATGCATGTAGAAATGTCTAGAACATTGCATGCACCTGAAGTTGTGAAACATGTCATACTTGATTATGTGAATTGGTGATTTATGTTCATTGGTGAAACCTGGTGAATGTTGTGACTTTGTGGAAATGTGAAACCTGGTGAATGTTATCATTTGATTAAGAATTATTTAATGAACATTGTAAATGAATATGTTGATTTGTTCTTACTTTGATTATATGCTATTATTTTCGAAATATAATATAACCCCCAGTAGTTGTTTGGTTGACCGTCTGCCTCTTTGTATGAGTGAGTAGACGACTTGCATGATTGATTTGCTTTTGCTTGTGAGTTGCTTGAGGATTAGCTTTAACGCTGCCTCTTTTTCCTTATCCTCGAGGTCTAGTTTAGGGCTCTGAATAGGGTGTCAAATTTTTGCTATTATTTTTGTCTTGTTAAGACTTGTTGCTCATTTATATTTGAGATTTCAGATTTTATTTGGTGTTGAATTGTAAGACATATAGCATGGTTATGGAGAATTTTTTTATATTGTTTAGATAAATGTGTATGATGATTTTCCGCTGCAAACTTTTGAAAGCATAGTTATGCATATTTGAAATTAATCGAAGATGTAGCATCTAAATACTTTTGAATAATTGTATTATTTGCATGATTTATTGCGTTAAAGGGTTTAGGGTGTTACAAAGTGGTATCAGAGCCATGTCGGTCTAATACAGACCAAAACTGGGTGATTGTTCCTGTTGTATGCGAATGGCATAGTGATACCTTCGGTACTTGTTCTGTTGTTCTTACCTGTTGGTTGTGGTTTTGTTTAGGATTGAGATGACTGGAGGATCTGGTAGCAATGATGAGGCGGCGGCGGCGCAGGGTCAGCAGGACCAGGGGAAGCAGAGGAGCGAAGGTTGAATTGTTTCATGAGAAACCATCCTTCGATGTTCAAGGGTCGGTGTGATTCTGATGGAGCGCAGACTTGGCTACAAGGTGTTGATTGTATCTTTCGTGCTATGGTGACCAGTGATGATCAGAAGGTGAGGTTGACTCACATGCTAGCGAAGAAGGCTGAGTTTTGGTGGGATAATGCAAAAAGGAGATTGGAAGCCGATGTGCTTCCATGAGCTTCGTGATTTTGACACTTTGATGAACAAGTGTATGATATTTGATGAAGCGGTAAAGGCTAAGGAAAGTTTCTACAAGGCTGTGAATGAGAAGAAAGGAAGGGGTAAAAAGAAGAGCTTTGGTGGTGGCTCCAAGCCAAGTGAGGAAGAGGTGAGATGCTATAAATGTAGGGGTTTGGGTCACTATGCTAGTGATTGCAAGAAGGGTGAAGTTTGTTTTAAGTGTGGCAAAGCAAGTCACAAATCATTCGAGTGCAAGGGAAATGAGATTGTTTGCTACAACTACGGAGAGGCCAGACATATTAGCACCTAGTGTACTAAACCAAAGAAGGCTTGAGGAAAGGTCTTTGCATTGAATACCGAAGAAGTGGAGCAGCCGAATAACTTGATTCGAGGTATGGGCTTTATGAACAGTACTCCATTGATTGCCATAATTGATACAGGTGCAACACATTCTTTTATCTCGCTTAGTTGTGCTGAAAGTTTGAATCTTGCTATGTCTTTGATGTTGAGAGGAATGGTCATTGATACCCCGACCAATGGCTCGGTGACCACTTCCTTGGTGTGTGTTAAGTGTCTTGTTAATTTTGGAAATGTGGATTTTGAATTGAATTTGGTTTGTTTTCCTTTGTCTCACATGAATGTGATTTTTGGTATGGATTGGATGTTATCTTTTGGGGTTAACATTAATTGTTTAACCAAAAGCCCGACATTCTCTAAGGTTGATCGCATAAGAGAGAAGTTCTTGACCGTTGAGCAAGTGAATAAGTATTTGGATGGTGAAGCTTGTGTATTATGATGTTTGCTTCATTGAAAGAAGGTGATGAGAAAAGAGTTGGCGATTTTCCGGTAGTGCGAGAATTTCCATAAGTTTTTACAGATGACATTTGCGACTTCCGCCGAAAAGGAAGGTGGAGTTTGCGATTGATTTGGTACCAGGAACAAGTCCTCATACGACGGCACCTTATTGGATGTACGCATCGGAATTGGGCGAGCTGAAGAAGCAGTTGGAAGAGTTCTCGGAGAAGCAGTTTATCAGGACGAGTGTTTCGCCATAGGGAGCATCAATGTTGTTGGTTAAGAAGAAGGACGATAGCATGAGGTTGTGTGTGGATTATCGACAACTGAATAAGGTGACGATTGAGAATCGGTATCCTCTTACGAGGATTGGCGACTTGATAGATCAGTTGGCTGGTGCGAAAATGTTTAGTAAGATTGATGTAAGATTCGGATATCACTAGATACGAGTAAAGGCGGAGGATATTTCTAAGAATGCATTTCGAACGAGGTATGGGCACTATGTATATTCTGTGATGCCATTTGGTGTGACTAATGTGCCGAGTGTCTTAATGGAATATATGAATAAAATCTGCCATCCTTATTTGGATCAGTTTGTGGTTGAATTTATAGACGATATCTTGGTGTATTCGAAGTCAGAAGAGGAGCATGCAGAGCATTTGAGGGTTGTGTTGTACACTTTGAAGGATAAGAAGTTGTATGCTAAGTTCTCGAAGTGTAAGTTTTTGTTGCATGAAGTGAGTTTCCTTGGTCATGTTATTTCGAGAGGTAGGATGGCAGTTGACTCGGAAGGGACAAACGTTTGTTTGGGATTCTAAGTGTGAGGAAAGTTTCCAAGAGTTGAAGAAAAGGTTGACTTTAGCGCTAATGTTGATTTCGCCGAATCCTAAAGAATATTTTGTTGTGTATTGTGATGCTTCTTATATGGGTTTGGGAGGTGTGTTGATGCATAATCGTTAAGGTTGTGGCTTGTGCTTCGAGGCAGTTGAAAGTGCATGAGAAGAATTATCCGACTCATGATTTGAAATTAGCAGCAGTTTTGTGTGTGTTGAAGATTTGGCGGCATTATTTGTATGGATCTAAGTTTGAAGTGTTCAGTGATAACAAGAGTTTGAAGTATTTGTTTGACCAGAAGGAGTTGAATATAAGGTAGAGGAGGTGGTTGGAGTTTCTTAAGGAAAGACGAATGTGGTAGCGGATGCTTTGAGTAGGAAGTCATTGCATATGTCAGCTTTGACGGTGAAAGAGTTGGAGTTGATTGAGTAGTTTTAGGACTTCAGTTTGGTAAGTGAGTTGACGCCAAGTGGTGTGAAGTAGGGAATGTTGAAGTTTACAAGTAACATTTTGGAGGAAATCAAAGAACGTCAGAAAGAGGATTTGGAACTTATGGACCGGTTGGTGTTGGTTAATCAAGGTATAGGAGTGGACTTCTGATCTGTCCAGTGAGAACGATTAAGTAGCAACGGTGGCCGAGAATTCTCCGATGGATTGGTAATGACTTCCGGTACGACGGCAATGAGTCTTCGTGGTGGAACGGAGGGTGCCTGCAGGCACATTAGCCCTCAACGCTCAAGTCGGTAATGGAACTCAAAAAGAGTGTGTAATAAGTGTTGTGAAAAGTGATGTGTACCTTGATGGTGAAGCAAGTTCACCTTTATATAGGCGTGCGTTGGTCATAACCGTCTGTGGGTTATGCGGTGTGTGATTAGGAGTGGGGAAGGACACGTGTATGGCGATCCCTGTGAGGAGGCGTTTTGCTGTGAGGCATGGTGCACATAAGCTGGCGTGCACCTTTGAGTGCGAAGCCGTAAGGTGGTGTAAGTTAGGCCACGTGTAAACATGGATTGGTCTTGTGACCGGTCCATAACAGTAGCCCTCAAGCCGTTGATGTCTTTATGGCTTTAGCAGCAAGAAGAGACGTTGGATAAGGGCGCTCGTCGACGGCTTAGTCTAGCGGTCCTCGATGCGTTTTGTTAGGGAACTTAAGTTCACCCGCTAAGAAGTGGCGTTCGATTGATCTAAGCCGGAGGGCCTTTTATGCATTTCGGCAGGAAATTTTGATTCCGCCCGTGAATGGGCGGTGCTTGACTGGGAGTTAGTGGGGGCAGTTGGCATTTAATGCTTTAGGCGGAACGTTGGCAACATGATGACTGTTCAGTTTCGATTTCCATATGTCTTGTTCGTGTGCTGCATGCGTTCCTAGAAGAACGTTAAACGCGCGCGTAGCCTTAACTGTGTTATATTTTTTCCAAGGCCGCTGCCAGCCGTTCAGATAGTGGCTCTTTGCTTTCGCTCGATCTCGTTCGTTGATGTGCACGGTTTCAAGGCTTTTTAAGGATGATTTCCCTTTGCTTTTCTCTGCAGTTCATCGTTTTCTTTTGTTATTGTTACCAGAAAACGCTTCTTGTTTTTCACCTAAAGGTCCTCTTGCTTTTTTTTCCCTTCGAATTTCGAGCGTGCCTTTCATTTGGTGTTTAAGTTTAAGCAAGTAAAAACCTTCTCCTTCGTGGGTTGTGAAGGTAGATTTCGTGGGTTTCTCATGGTAGTGAAGGAGAAATTGAGTTGTTTAAATGGTTGAAAATTATATCACTACTTACCAAATGAACAAATAGATGTGAAGAATAGTTACTATGTATCACATTCCAAGTAAATAAAACCAAAGATATAATATTATTAGCACTACCTATCATTCTTAGAAGGACCGCTGTTTAGGCTTGTCACACACCTACAACACATGAAAAATGTTCAGAATTCAAATATTGGAGACAAATGGTAAAAAGAGAATAAGGGAAGACAACAACAATAGCTAGATAATATTATATCACGGAACTTCAGAAAATCTCTTAATATTATAATACAATATCCTAAAACATAGTAGTTTTGAGATTAATGACAATTCATCCATCTTTTACTTATGGATCACTTCATCTCATCTTCAATATATATTTTTTTATTTAATTTGATAGCAACTTACCACAATCCTTGGCGAGTTCATTCCAGTCAAGCGAACCTTCCTCCCTTTCGATCCTGCCAATCTATGGTGAAGCAAAAAAATCATCATTCAGGGTGCGCTTGTTTTGGATTATTTTAGAAAATAATTTTTTTTTTATATAAAAAGAAATCATTTTTCTCATTTTTAAGTGTATGTTTAGGATTTTTATAAAAATCGTTTTTATCAAAGGAAAAGCTATTACAATTAGCTTTTTTTAAAATCTATTTTTTCAAAAACAATGAGGTAACACATGAAGTAGTTAAAAATCATTATTTAAAAAAAAATGATTTTTTGGATAGTAAACAAACACAAATAGCTTCAATTTTTTTTAAAATCTCTAAAAAAAAAACTCTACATTTTTCAAATACAAAATCTATTTTTCTTAAAAGCTAAAACAAACCACCCTCAATCACTTATCCCTGTTTCTAGGTTCTTAGAAATCACATGATATTCCTTTAATCCTTTCCCTATTTGACAATACAAATGCAAAACATGAGATAAGTTATATCATGTCTTACTTCAGCCTCAAAATCCAGGGGATGTAAGCTACAAAGCAATCAATCAATGAGAATAAACTTACTCATGAATCAGGTACTATCATTGTTATTATTGTTAAATGCAGAGCCAAAAATAGAAGAAATTAAGTTCTTCCATACCAACAAAACCAATAATACAACAATCTGCAAAATATGAATAATTCCTAGATTTAATTTATGTAATCAACAAACAAAATAAAGCAAGACATGAGATTGAAGTTGAATTGAGAGTAAGGGTTTCGAGAAATTTGAGGATTTTCTCATTTAAAAACAGTTATAAGTTGAGGACTCGCCAAAAATGTGATAAATATTGACAAAAAAACAAGAAGAATCATTCTCATATCAACACAACACAACCGTGATTATCCTAAAAATATCCCGTCTTTCCGCTCTTTTTATTGCACTAACATTTGAAAATAATGAACATTGTTTTTCTATGAAATTTGAAATTTTAATTTTGATTAAAAGTAAAAATATAAATGTTTTTTACTTTCAAATTATAACAAACCAAACTAACCGTGATTATCTTTTTATTTTATTTTGGTGGTTTCCGAGGTTCGAACGCCAGATCTTTCATATATATTATGCATTGTCCTTACCAACTGAGCTAAGCTCACTGGGACAACTATGATTATCTATTTTAAGGAAACGAACAATATAACAAAAAAATATAATCTAAATTATTATTTTTTAATGACACTAACAACAATCTTTATTATAGAAAAAACGGTTGTTTAATGGTATAACTGAGATAATGAAAAGTAAGTATAAATATACTCATCTAGTTTGTTACACTCTTTAAATTATAAAGGAAAAAACTGGACATTTTTGTTTATTACACTTTTATTTTAATATTTAAATTTATTTTTATCTATTTGATAAATGTGTTATTTGTATTGGAAATTGAGGGCATTTTTGAAAAGAAAAAATTAGCCCAAACGAGCTGAAAGAGGTTGTTTTCTTTATATATAGTATATATTTAATATAGTGCTAACAAATCATTTTCTAAAATATTTTTAGTCCTAACCTTTTTTTTAGAGGAATTAAAGTCCAATCTTTAACATTATTTTTTGCTCCCGTTTGTTACTAATATTTTTTTAGAGGATTTAAAGTTCAATCTACAAAATTATTTTATGCTCACGTTTGTTACTAATCTTTTTTTTAGAGGATTTAAAGTCCAATCTTTAACATTATTTTTCTCCCACGTTTGTTACTAATCTTTTTTTTAGAGGATTTAAAGTTCAATTCTTAACATTATTTTTTGCTCAGGGTTGTTACATTTGTTCTAATATTTAAATTTATTCTTAATTATTATTATTATTAACGACAAGCACGAAGTATATGTCTGTCCACTCTTTTTTCTTACGCTAATGTGCGTAAATTATAAACAATTTTTTTATGAATAACAATAAATCATTATTATAGAAAAATTTATTTAAATGTATAATAGAAATAATAAAAATCTAGACCAAAAGAAAAAATAGTAAATAAAATACTTTAAAAAAAGGGTAAAATTGGAAAGGAAAAAAGTCAGTCTAAATTCATGTATTTTCTTTATGAGTTACAGGTGTGTGTGTGTCTATATATATATATATATATATATATCTTTGTGTGTTGGTGTATGTATTTTTATATATTTTACGTTGGAAGTGCATCCCCAAACAAATTATGGCATAGGAGGAGAACGTTTTTCGCTTCTTTTTTTATTTTACTGTTGTAGATAGTAAGAGTAACTATAACTTCTTGAAATCTCATATAGTTTACTTTTTATTTTCAATTATTCAATTCTTTTAATTTGAGTGATAAGTAATACACTTAAAATAAACATTGAAAGATTATAAAATTAGTTAACAAAAATGTAAGTTTTCTTAGGAAATATTTTATTAATTAAATTGACACTTCTGGCCATTTTACAATCATCCTCCACTGTAATTTGAAAGAGTATCTTAAAATTACAAGGCTAAGCTCTTACATCCATTAATTGGATATTTTTATTAAAAGGACGACACTCACCGTTCAAACATCCTCCATCTACATTTATTTTCCATGAGCAATCTCTACAAGTGTCTTTGTTTTCGTCGTAAACGTCAAGATAATGAAGACTCGGGTCTTGTGGCCATGTAAAACTACAGAAGAATAACGTAGCTACCTTAATTGGGAATACTATTGGTTTGAACGAAAACACGTAACTTTGTCCAAACATGACCGTGTGATATCCAAGATCATCATTTTTGGATTTGCAATGAACAGTCATGGTTGTTGGATTTGGAGCTCGTACATTATTTTCAATAGTAACGTGTACCCTAGCACCAATAGCGATAGTCTCTCTAGCCTCAAATGCAAGTAGTATGATTAGGAGTATTGATAATTTTAAGGTGATTGCACTTGGAATTGCCATTGTTGTATGCACAATGCCTACAAGACTTACATCAATCTTAATTTATAGAGCATTGAGAGGTCGTTTATTTAAGTTTTTCAAAGTAAATTTTTTCTTATAAAGATTAATTTTAAGATAATACACATGCAACATTGGAATTGTTCATTGACTTTTGTTCATTGACTTTTATTTATTACATGTTTGACCAAAAAAAATATTAATTGTGAGCAAAACATTTTGAACTATTTATCATTTTGGGACCCTTCCTTGTTACTTCTTTGTTTAAAATACTTGTCGCTTTTAAGGATTTTACACATATCAAGAAATC
>Ga0315915_1007004_pt1 | contig 13601 bp, 3 predicted proteins | sample MpolbnodulesMG_FD_207738 | JGI IMG/M metagenome (GOLD analysis project Ga0315915, IMG submission 207738) | Medicago polymorpha root nodule microbial communities from Los Angeles, California, United States - branched nodules | ecosystem: Host-associated > Plants > Roots > Nodule | place: USA... | reverse complement strand
TTTAAAATTATTACACATGTTATTATCTCCATTTTATCTACGGTATGTCTATTTCCTATAGATAGATATCATACGTCCTCCGTTTTAAAATATAATAAAAACTAACTTTTTCAGTTCATTTATTTATAATAATGTATATGGTTTATAATATGTATTATATATATCATTTAATGAATAAACTTAAAAAGTCAATTTTGCTTATATTTAGAAACGGAAGGAGTATGTTATTATCTCCATTTAAACATTATTATCTCCATTTATAATTTTAAAGTTATTATTTAGGGATGTTCACGGTGCAGTTTAAATCAATTTTGAGACAAAATATAATCTAATCCAAAATAAAAATCTGAATCGATTTGATACAGATATATTGGTTTTTGGATATCTAAAATGCAATATATGAGTATTTTTTATTTACCTTTTTTTGAAGAATATTATATTTTGCAAAATATAATTTTTTATTAATATTAATATTACACAAACGGTGAAATAAAAAGTTTGATGCAAAATACATTAAAAAAGTTAAAATTACAGTATGAAAATTATCGATTATTTTTTAAATATATGAAGTAATAATAATATGGGTCTTGCAAAAATAATAGTTTCACATTGGAAACTACAATTTTCAAACTTTTGAAATGTTTGAATTCATCATTTTTCACCACTTTTCAACACAATATTTCTATTATTGTTCTCTTAACCAATGCCTCAATGACACACTTTAACATTTTCTTAATAATATAGATGAAATTAGCGCAATATATAAGATTAAAAACCATAAGCAACATAATAATGCAATATATAATACTAATAAAAGAATAAATAAGTATTATAATATTTATTCCCGTGAGCTTATCTCAGGTGGTAGGGATATTGCATATTATATGCAGGGGCCGGGGTTCGAACCCCGGACACCCCACTTTTCCACATTAAAATGTGTGAGCTCTAGCCACTAAGCTACTTGACCCCAAAAAAAAAAGTATTATAATATTTACTTTTGCATACAATTCGGTTCGATTTGATTCGGTTTTTGAAAAAGTGGTCCAAAATTCGATCCTAGCGGTTTTTTAGAAACAACATCCAAACACATCAAAAAATATTCGATTTTTTTACGATTTTTGGTTATTTTAAATCGATTTACGATTTTATTTTAGATTGATTTAGATTTGAACACCTCTATATCTTACAGATAGATTTGGTGTCAAATTTCAATTTCATCGTGCCATAATCTAGTTAGTAGAGAAAAAATCAGTTACGTACGTACTTTTTGTATGTGTTTACGTGACAATGACCTTATAACTTAATCACTAACCATTTTCCTTAAAAAGAATCAATAACCTATTTTAAGCTATGTGTGACTTGCGCGTGAAGGAATATGTTGATTAACTTGTAATTCAATTTGCCTAGTTGATAATTGAGATTTGTGAGCATGTTAATCGTTTACAGCAATCTTGACCACTAGGAGCTAATCCACATTATAGTCTTTGTATGAATGTTTATCTTTACCCTTTTTTATTATCCTATATGCTCAAAAGTTATTTTCTTCCATATATATTGGGGGAGTTACCTAGACTCATATACAACTTGATTTGATATCCCTTACCTTGTTTGGTTAATGGAAGCTAAATATAGAGAGATTCTACTATACTAAACTTTAGTTGAATTTAAATAAATGGTCATATTTGGCTTATTGGCTACCATTTTTTTGTTAGTGGATCATAGCACACAGGTCGTTTGTGAGTGATTATATATTTGCAATAATTATCGAATATAAGGAAATTTAATTTGTGGTGTGGAATTGACTTGTAAATTCTTTAAGTGTGTTTGAAATTCTTTCTTCCAAAAAAGAAAAGCGTGTGTTTGAAATTATGTAAGTTTAAAGAAGTAAGGTGATATTTTATGTGAAAAAAACCCTAATATATGTATACTACAAGTTTGAGTTTGATCGGGTTCAATCCAAACAAAAACAACAATCAACCAACTCAGGGCCGGACCTTGGGGGTGCAAATTGTTCAATGGAGGTGGGACTCTCCAAGGTATGGGCCTCAAAAAACAAATTATAGTCAAATAGTACTACTAAGTACTACCCCTAATAACAATGTTACTTTTGCAGTGAGTTGTCATGTCGTTACACTTGTATATCATTCTGAATCTATCATTAAAATAGTTTTTATGACAATCTATAATTATTGTTGGTTTGAAATTGTAACATCCAAGTCTCCACTTCACATTTAATTCCTCCTACATAATGGTATCAGACCATACCTCTCCCAGTACGGTGTGGTTCGGGGACGAACCAAGCGGAAGCTAGTGGGCATGTAACACCCACGACTGACGAGGGCGGGGAGTGGTCGCCGGTGCACAAGGCACAACAATGAGCGGCTCCCGACAACTTCTAGAGGAACCGAATCATATCGGAATGAGAGGGATCCTGAGGCCGTGTAGGTATGGGACTACATGGTTGAAGAAAGGCTTATAAGAATTGTTTAATACTACTTATATCAACAAGATGCATGTTCTTTTTGTTAGCCCATTACATAAGAACTCCACAGTTAAGCGTGCTTGACTTGGAGTAGTCTTATGATGGGTGACCTACTCGGAAGTTTCCCGGTAAACGTGTGAGTGAGGAAAAAACACGCTGAAAAGACTTGTGTTGGTTTGTAGGGTCAGTCGGCAATGCTTAAAGTCGTATGAGATGTTACACTACAACTCTCCGAGTAGGACAATATCATTTGCAAAAGGCATATACACATCTCAGTGATAGTTCTTGAAATTGTTCTGTAAATACATTCAAAACTAATGTAAAAAAATAAGGTCTTAATCTTGAGTATTGATCATGGGTACATTCCTATTATTATGGAAAAATCGCCGGTTGTCCCACACCCTGCATCCAAACATTAATCGAGTTCCTTCATTCATATTGATGATAGCTCCAATATAGGAAATCCTAACTCCTTTTTTTATCCTAGGGTTTTCCACCAAATCTCTCTCAAAACTTTACGATAGGTTTGCTTTGAATCAGCGTGAATTAAATGCAAGACTTTTTTATCTATCAAGTATCTCTCCATCCCACATTGTAGTATGTAGGTCGGATTGACTTGTATTCATAAACACCCTAATATATGTATACTACCATTTTCTGCCAAGTATAAACACATGTATGAATATTTCCATACAAAAGAAAACCTTACGTATCTATACTTTATTTTGAAAGAACATGTATAGTTGTACATGTACTATAGTATATAGTATTTGAACTTTAATATTTCCAGTTTCAGGATCATGATGATTGGTAGGATGTCATGCGTCCCAATCATGACTTATAATTTGTTGGAGCAACAAAAAGGGAGGTCAAACTTCATAATCGGTTGCCAAAGAAAAACTAGATAAAATGAACATAAACTTCATAGTAAGGCTTTCCAGGGTAATAATAATATCGCTACTTTTTCTTACTAAGGAGTAATTAGCAACTTATGATTCCTACTATATTTTACTCTTTAAGAAAAATACAAGTACTTCTACTATAAATTTCGTATTAATATAATGATAGTAAATAAATTTCGTATTATTTTTCACATTGTATTTATAAGTTTATCCCTATACCCTCATCAGTTATAAACTAGTTTATCAACTAACTATCTATTATTTTTTGTCAAACAAAATCTAATGGTACATTTTGTCTGCAAAAAGAACAAGTATTTGACAAATTAAGAGTATATGACAAACATCTGAATCATCAGGCTTAGGTATCTACTTCATTTTTTCCCAACAATTTTGCTTCATGGTGCTTGTTAGAGAGCTCAAGGACACATAAACATCCCACCTAGATCAATAGAAGCAGAAGGTGAAGCATTTGCTCCACCATATTGAAATCACCATGAATTTAACAATATCCTACCATGATTTTTCAAAAGTTACGCTTCCGTTCATTGTGATTCTACCAAACCAATAGTTGAATGAAACATCCATATGTAATATGGTGTGGGGGTTGAGTGGGAATATGGAATTGGCTAAGGAGGGGGTCCATTGTGCTCTTTACTTATTGCACGCAGTCCAAAACATAAAGTGAATGAATAATGTGATAGAACCTCAACCTAAAAAGAACAAAGGGTGGCGTGGTCTGAGATGAAGAATTGAAGCAGTGTACAATGTTGGTATTTAAGGGGACATTACCCTCTGAACCTTTTCATCACACCTATCTTCATTTTGTCTTCCATAATTCTTACGCACCCCAACAACAAGTAACAACACATAATAATAATCATAATAATACTAGGGTTTGTCTAAATGTGCAATATTGCACATGTTAAAGTAACTAAAAGTAGTATCTTTTTATTGAAAACCAACAATTATTGATTAAAAGTTACATGTTTAATATAAAAAACACAAGTTCCAAGTCAAAATTACTACTTTAAACTTCTTAATATGTGCAAATTTGCACATGATAGAAAAACCCATAATACTATTATCACTATTTATTGTTTAGTTATTATATTCCGAATAATTCTTGGGTAGACACAAGAATTTGGACCCTCTATTTGGTCACACACACAAAAAAGTGGACATGCTATAATCATTTAAAAATTAATTATTATTTAATTGTTATTTTTTCTACTTTTTTCTTTTTTTATATGTGTGACCAAATAGAGAGTCAAAATCCTTACGTCCACCCCAAGAGTTTCTCTTATATTCCCTCTTTTTTCTATAGTTTTTTTTCACAAATAGGATCAACCTATAAATGCCTCTAATGGAGTTTAAAAATGGCTTTACGGTGAAAAGGAAGGAAAAAGATAACTTTGCCCATCCTTTAATTATTTCGGTTTGGTCCCCTAAATATCCATTCGTCGTCCATCATTGATTTGTCTCAACCCTCAAGTTGCATACTCCTTTTCTTAATTGATTATAGATTATTTTTTTAGTATTTGGACAAAGAATTTTCAATTTGTTTTGTCTGAACCGAATACACAATTTTATTTATACAAAAAATTTGGATTTAAACGTAAGCATACAATTGATGTATTGGATTAGTGTATGATTGATTTTTCGGTGATAAAAATGATTTTGAATGAATTAATTTTGTAAAATTTATTTTTGATTAAAAGTGAGTTGAAGAATAAATTTGTGTGTAAAAATAAATTCTCAAATCTAAATCTACAAATCATAACTTCAAATAAAATTAATTCTAAAGGCAAAATCAATTCTACTTGAAATCAACCGGGCATGTTAAAATCAATTATACACTTATATAATCAATTTTACCCCCTTCTAGAAGTAGAACCAAAACCCGCTTAGTGCGCGTTTGGTTTGACTTTTCAAAACATCAAATGTGCATTTACCTTTCCAAACTCAATTTCAATGCCAAACTCACCACATATAATGAAGATACCATGAAAATTTTAGAGGTCAAACACATGTATAGGTCACCTCCCTCAATGTTGACCACCATGTTTTCTGAAGCTCCCCTTGTGGCTGAAGTTTACATCATTATCAGGTAGATTAAATAGTTCCCTGAAGAGATATCTCGTGGTAGAGATGGTTTGCGAGCCCAACACCAATTAGAGAAATTGTTTGGAGAAGGTTCAAGTTTGGCAAGAGATCTTTCATGTGTTATCACGTTAGTAGTTAACCATTGGCTAGGAGGAATATGCCCCTTGAGTTTGGAAGAGTGTGTAGCTTCTGCGCCCTTAACATCATTGTCAAAGCTTGATGGTGGAATACACCCTGTTGCAGTAGGTACAATTTGGAGACGTCTGATATCCAAAGTTGCGATGAAAGAATTTTGTGAGAATATGACTAAATATCTCAATGACTTTCAGTTTGATGTTGGGGTTTCAAGTGGGGCAAAAACCATTTTGCACAGTGCCAACAAGGAGTTAAACCATTAACATGGAGATGATTCCTTGACTATGTTCATAGTAGATTTTTTGATAGCTTTCAACTTGGTAGACAAGTCGGCACTGTTGCGTGAGGTGAGATTGAGATGCCCATCCATTTCTCTATGGGTTGAGTTTCTTTATGGACAAGCAATGAGATTATACCTTAGTCATTGACATATTAAGTCTGCCACTAGAGTACAACAAGGCGACTTATTGAAAATTCTTCTTTTTTCTTTTGTGTTACACCATCTTATTCATTAAATCAGAGATAGTTGCAAGCTTCTTCTTCATGTTTGATATCTTAATGATGAGACTCTTCTAGGAGATTCAGAGGAGTTGGCAAAATCTCTAGACATCATTTGAGATTCGATGTCATAATTGGACATTTGATTGAATATTCGTAAGATTGGGATCTTTTGACCTTCGTGTGATGGTAAAAAGCGTCGTGGGGGCTTTTCTTCCCTTCGAATATTGGGAGGCCGACATTGAGGGTGAAATTGCTTGAAGGGGCTGTTAGCCGAGATAAAGGTTTTATTGAGGGGTTAGCCATGAAATGGCTCCTCAAATAATACACATCCTTCCACGGTTACGAGATCATCAAAATAAGCTTCTTCTACTTTGATCATGCATGTGTATCACTAAATTTTTCTTTGGCCTAAGGACGTGTCAACCAATTCACATAGAGGAGGCGACCATGTTATTTGAAAAAGAGTTGCATGGAGCACTCAAGGACGTTGTGGTTGGTGGAGGTTCTTTCTTTGGGGACCTTCAATGAAGGTTGACTTCTTTACCTATTAGGCTTGAGGGGTTTAGGGTTGTACTCAAAAGTAGAGGCTTCCTCATATGCTTTTGTGGCTTGAGGGAACAATCTTGGGTGCTACAAGATCATATTTTTAGAGACAGTGAGATAGGTGGTACGATTTCAGATTTTGCCTTTAGTAGTTTTACTTGAAAGGACACTGTCTCTTTTAAGACAACATATTTTAGCGAGTGCCCTTTTTAGTAAAAGTGTTCTAAATATGGAAGTTAAGTTTGACATTACCACTAGACAAAAGATAGTTTAAGGGTGTTTGAAAGCATCACATGCTCATGATTTTCTTATAGTTATCATTATTGATGGATTAGGTCAGAATATGTCACTTGTGGAGTATTGTACTATCCTTAGATATCGCCTTATGATTCCATTATTTTCTATTGATAAGGTGTGTCATGTTTGTCTTAAGGTGTGCATGGATACTTTTAGGGAGCATGCAGTTCATAATTATAAGGAGCTTATCGGCTTTAAGTACACACATGGTTTTACTCGGGATGTCCTTTTTGATATATTCAGGCAGGTGGAAGTATCTGTGAAGAGGGAGACACCTGTAAACTTTCTGACTGACTCACTAGACAGAAGATCGACACTTAGGCATGAAGATCTTATGGCGTGCGTCGTGTTCAGATCTACTGAATATCTGTCATTGTTCAAATATACAACATAAGAAATGAAAAACAATCAATGAAGAATTCATCCAAACATTTCATCGAACACTTGGAGTTCCAAATATACATACTTGGTTCATTGGGCTATTTGAAGTTTTAAACTATCATATTCAACTTAAACCTAGTCTACGAAGCATTCATAATGCAAACATTCAAACATTTAATCATTTACTACAAAAAAATCTAAACTAACATAAACCGTAAACACTAAAATATTATCAATTTAAGAGAAAAAATATATCTTTTAAACATAAAATTTTAATGTTAAGGGATTGTGAAAACTTCCTTGTTATTGGAGTAGTGGATTATTTGAATTTGAAGAAATTCGATGTTTGTTGATTTGAGTTATAGAGATAAATGTTTCTGTTTTGAATTTAATGGGACAAACAGAGGTTGCTTGATGTATTAAAACAAGAGTAAATAAGCAATTATCTCCCCGAAATTGCAAGTTTCGTCAATTACCCCCCAGAAATTAACAAAACTTCAATTACCCCCTAAAATTGCACAACGTTAATCAATTTACATCATCTGTCAAATTCTTCTGTTAGTCAACATGACGTTTTGCAAATACCCCCTCCTAAAGTTTTGCACTTATGTGCAAAATGCCCCCTGAACTTGAAAATTCTTCCTAGTTGTTGCCATGCAAATATAACATCTCTCTACTTAGAAAAGTGAGGCACATCATAGACGTAAATATGCGAGTCTTTCTGAACCTAGTACTTGACACAATAAACATGCATATTGTAAGTTTGGTGTAGATTTAAACAAACTGTGATTCAAGTTCATATTTAAATTCAAATCTAATAACTATATGTTTTTTGACTATTGAATCAAAGATGAACTTTAAATTGCTACAGTCCCATCAGCGGCCAACACTCCGAGAGAGATCCATTCGAGGTTAAAGATGTTTTCGCAATAATTAACTTTGTCTCTGCAATTGCTTTTCTCTCATCGATTTTCTTAACAAGGGATTTGTTGTGAACTTTGTTTTGGTGCAGTAAGTGTATTCAAGAAATATTGTGGAGGTGGTTAATAGCTAAAATTTCTCTCCCAAATTTTCCAGTTTAGAGAAATTGGCTACAAAAAAGATTTACTTAAGATTTTCAAGAATAATTCAATTCCAGAAAAAATTTCTCTACAGGAAATATTGTGAGGTGAAGTTGAAATATTTGTAAAAGTTAAACAACAAAAAGATAAAATTGACATTTTTAATGATTTGCAGGGGTAAAGGATTAATTGTAGGGATGCATGGTATAATTTCCCTCAAAACAATATTTACTGGGCTAAGCCCATATATGTTGTAAAGCCCTATGGATCCATCATTCATCATAGATGGTTTCTTTTCCTACTCTATTACTTTCTTGTACACCCTATGTATTTTGGATTATATAATCTAAAAAGCGTAAAAACACGTTAAAAAATATCCTCCAACATCCTCCACTCTTTTCGGATTTCATAATCCGAAGTAGATTTGGAGGTTGGGAAAAAAAATTCATTTCTTGAGAATCATCTACAAAGGTTTTAGGCCATCCAGCTCTTTTGCTTTTTAACGTGGGTTAGCTCTTATTTAAAAGCAAGGCCATTTGGCGTTCCTAGACCAAAATAAAAAGAAGAAATGGAAACATTGACATTCCAGTCGGTTAATTATTCTGATAGGTATACCCCATATTTCATGGCTATACCATTTTTTTTTAGAGGGAGGCTATACCATTTTTATATTTTAAAAATTGATCTATTTACATTGTATATTTAATAAATATATACATGATTTGTATACCGTAGAGATATTAATTTATATTCAATTAAGAGATAATTTATCAATTACAAATTTACAACAATCACTTGGAAAATGCACATAAAACATACTTCTGAGATGATTTCATGACCAATTTTCGAAGTTTGTTCAAATGTAAACCTTCAATGAAGTAGCTTCTTGAGATCAATTGGAATGAAGTCGTGCCAGGTATACTAGGTAGATGATATAACATCTTAAAATTGTTGTAAAAATCAACCACAACCAAAATTTAGGTTGAGTCACTGATTATATGTCACTCTCTTTACGATGTTTCGCAACATTTATAAATTTTGAACAACTTCGAGCCTTTTCGTCCTTATGATAAAACTATACACCGAACATTAAACAAGACAACTCTCATCATTGGAGTGAACAAAACAAACCAACATCCAAAAAAAAACATACAATACTACTCGTAATTCTTTTTTTTAAAGAAATACTACTCGTAATTCTTAAAAAACCATAGAAAACTCAATTTTTAGCAAAGCTATCTCACCCTGATTTTTTTTCACGGTCCTACCATTTTTACAACTCAATTGCAACATTAACTATAATATGAATATGAAAAGTTCAAAAGTTTCCAATGGAGGTTGAATCTTACGAAAGGGACTATCTAAACTCCCAAAATACGGTGAAGTGAAGTTTAAATCTCAAAGTGTCAAATGGATAAAATTTTGTTGATGTGTCAAATACGAGTTAAGAATCATACATTAAATTAAATAGAAAAATAGATTATTATTTTTTTGAAGGATAGAAAAGTAGATCTTTAGAGACATATCAATGAGAAGATTTGTACAACCAATGTCTTAATATTTTTGGCAAGAGTAGTGATATTTTGACATCTATTTTGGTACAACCTTTGAGACAACATTGTTGTTCTCTCTTTTTATTGGTCAAGAACAATAGAGGAAGAAAACGGAAGAGAGAGAATAAAAACATAATATGAGTATGAGAGAGAAAGTTGTACAAAAGTTATACAAAAATGGTTGTATAAATATCATTTCTCTTTTTGTAAATATTGTGGTGTCCAAAATGCTCTTATCCAAATGCCCAAACAATTTTATCAAAGTCCTGGTGCAACGAAGGAGTTGATGTGGTTCTCAGTTGATCAAAGATCCAAAAATTCTCATATTTTAGGGAGAGAATGTTGATGTATCATATGTGATTTAATAGTCTCACATTAAATAAAAGAGTAGATGTTGGACAACATATAAGTGAGGGGCACATATATCCCATTACTTACAATTTTTGATGAAGATGTGATATCCAAACACATTTATGTGGTTTGTCTGAGTCCAATATGATGATCCACCTCAATATTTAAAGGCATTCAATCATCGTTTCTTGTATATATAGAAAGTTAAACAACCATTAAAATTTCTTATAAATAACATGTTGAAAAAAAAAACACATTTACAGATATCTTATTCTTTTATTATTGAATTTAATAAAATCATTCAACAGTTTACTCTAATCACATATAGCTAAATTTGCAAGTATAAACCAATAAATGAAGCACACAGTTTTTCTTAATTTTTTAACAAAATGAACGACTCAACCCACAATTATGTAAGTGTTTTTGGACTGTGTTCATCCCCCCCAAACGTAAGTTGTTGTTTGTTTGAGCTACTAAATAATTTGATCTGACTAACCATAAGTTGGATTTGGTATTATAGTACTGTGCCATATCTTGATAAATGCAAAACCCACCCAGGTGATCAGATTTTAATAAAATCTAATTTGTTTGTCAATCATTTTACATAAAGATTTGGGATATCATGAGATTGCCTTATAATTTCATGAGCATCTTCACCTATATCTATCATTGCCCTTCAGATGTGGTTATCTTTTTCTTTAGGCACCTCATGTGTATCACTTTTATCGTCTATGAAACATCTATCAAACACACCTCATTACACCCACAAATATTTTTTAGTTATAAATTTAATATTTTCTTCACGCACAATAATAGAGATTAATCCTTCAAACTATATAGAACATAATGGACGACAAAATTCATCCAAAACAATTTTAACATTGTTGCATTCTTATGATAAAAATTGAACTCATAATCTCTAGTTAAGTTGAAAGAGATTCAATCATCTCATTCAAATGATCTTTCAAACTATACCTCAATTATCAGAAAACATATAAAATTTATTAGTTTTTGTAAATCATATATTATACTATTATGTAAATAAGTTATTATATGTAGTTTAACTTATGTATTGATACTAAAATAAGTTATATATTTATATAAGAGTTAGAATTAAAAAATGGGGTGTTTGGTGAATTATTCTCATGTTGTATTGTTGTATCCAGCCCCCCATGTGAGGCTTTCTTGTTTAATACACAAAACCATAAGAATGACAAAAGTCTCTTCCGTAGAATCCGGCATTGGAACATGACTTATGTATGTACTAGAACTAGAAAGAGCTTTTTTCTTTTAAGTTTTTTGACTCAAACTATAACCAGAAAGAGCACATTCAGCATCAACCACTAATTTCCCCTCATCATTCCTCATCTGCTAGCTATTTCCCAACACTTGTAATGCCAAAAACATTGTCAAATCTGAATTTATTTTTCTCACTTGTCAATGTTGCCATTCAATTTCGATTGGCTACATTTGGGAGTTCAATTCCAATTGCAATTTGCATTATTCCTAATTAGTCTCAAGCAGGGCAGTTCCAATAAAATTGGAGGCTCGGCTCTAATATTAAAAATGACCCTTAATAAAAATAATTAATGATAATTTAAACAATTGCAAATTAACAATATGCATTATTTTGATTTTAATTTGTTTTGTTGAATTTTTGTTGTTGATAGATGTGTGAGTTCAGCCTAACTTGTCCATTTACTCTTTATTTTTGTCAAATAATAAGTGTTTGATTTAGACCTACATAACAAAAAAGAAAATATTATCCTACATCCCAACAATTATACTCATACACCTACAATTAATTGAGGCCCCCATAAATTGGAGGCTCGGCTCCGTAGAGCTCCTTGCGCATGCCAAGGAACGGCTCTGGTCTCAAGTAGATCCCATCTAGAAAAGAAACTAGATATACTAGTATATTATTATCCACGATTGTGTACGTATAAATTAGAAGAGTTCCATATTAGATAATAAAAGTTGATGTTGGCGGAGCGAGACAAAAAAGTTTGGGGTGACCACCATAAAAATAAACTAAAATATATAAATCATATAGCATACAACACATTTAAGTGGTAATAAACCAAAAATCGATCATTTAAAATTTAAACTACATAATATATAAAGTCGATCATTAAATACTTAAAGTGACACTTTACGCTTTCCGAGTGACTTGAAATCATCGATAATTGACTTGGAACTAATACATGCACTAATTTTCCTTTCAATATAAATTGACATGCTATCTCCTAGAAACCCATATCCCATCTTGTTTCTCAACTTAGACTTGATAATTTTCATTGCTAAAAAAAATCTTTCAATTGTGCCTGCAAAAACTGGAAGAGTCATAGTAAGACGCAACAACCTATCAATTAAGAAGTATTTTTTGGTTTGTCCATTGGTAGCCAAACATGAGCATAATTCTTGAATAGTTGATAAATTCTTTAAAGTTGATGATTGATGAGCATTAAAAAGGAAATGTCGAAGATGAAATGGAAAATTAATCTTCTATTGATCACTAAAATACATGGGATAATATATTTCAACAAGAGTACATATAGAGTCAATGTCAAAAGCTTTATATCTATCCTCAGGTGACAAAGCAAAACCTAGAGTCAACAAATTTATTGTTTGCTCACTAATCTGCTATTCAGAAGAAAGGGGAAGAGGAAATGAAATGAAATCTGTAATTTTCATATTAATTGAAAGGATTATAGTAATATCCTAGGTATAATTTTTTTTTAATTTTTAAGATGGGGTGGCCGTGGCTCTCCCTTGCCAATCCCTGGTTCCGCCACTGATGTTAAATGAGATGACTTATAAACTCATTTTCATTACAATTTTGAGCTTAAGATATGGTTTCCACTTTCCAATTAATTTGTGTGCTTCTCTTGGTTCAAAATATATCTTATGTAAATTTGCGATTCTAATCCAAAATATTTATGTTTATTTTTAACAGACAAAATATTAAGGATTGCATATAGGTAAGTTTAATATTTACTTTATTAAATCAAGGCTTAAATAGGCAAATCGTCCCTGTAATTTCGCGCATTTTTGCAAATCGTCCCTGTATCTTCTTTTTTTTCAAAACTCTCCTTGTAAGCTTCTGACGTTTTGCAAATGGTCCTTCCCGTTAACTCCCGTTACAAAAACGGCGACGTGGTAGATGGAGACACACGTGGCTTAGTGTGACTTGGCAAAAGTGTCAAAAGAGTTGGGTAGTGGCTAGTTTGAGGGACCAAAAAGAAAAACGAAAAAGTGCAAAGGGATGAAATTAAAAACTCGTAAATTTCAA
>Ga0315915_1007003_pt1 | contig 13603 bp, 14 predicted proteins | sample MpolbnodulesMG_FD_207738 | JGI IMG/M metagenome (GOLD analysis project Ga0315915, IMG submission 207738) | Medicago polymorpha root nodule microbial communities from Los Angeles, California, United States - branched nodules | ecosystem: Host-associated > Plants > Roots > Nodule | place: USA... | reverse complement strand
TAAATAGGACCAATGATCGAACCATTGAGACTTATGGGACATTTTTTGATGGGGAGAGGTATGGGACATTATTGATTTAATTCAATTAATTAAACCATAGTCAAAATGAATGATAAATAAAAAATAAAAAAGTAAAAAATAAATAAAAACATATTAAAAATGAACCAAGGTTAACTGAAAAGTTGATTCGGTTCAACTTTGATTCAACCAAACTAAAGATGTAACTGAAATTAAACCAACTGATTCTTGGTTTAACCAACTGAAATAGGCAAATATTTAGTTTGTTACTGAAGAGTAATTAGTTAGCTAAACAGTCATGTATCAGGGAGATTCGCAAATTATATTCATTGCATAAAAAATGTATATGATCCCAGCATCAGAGTATGAATGAATAGAACAAATTAAGTAGTTTAAGTTGCCAATATCAAATCGACAAATTGTGAGCAAGTCATATTATTTAGCTAATTGCGTTAATGAGATTAATAAACTCCACCAGAAGAAATTGATGTTTAAACAGCATTTGCTTGGCATGTTTAATGATCCCAAATACAGTATTTTTTATTCAATAATATACTTGGTAGAAGCATGTATACAAGATGCAATCATGACGGTGATAATGACTATAACTACCACTATTATTATTTTTGTTATAATTGAAAGCCACATGTACGGGAGGGAGAATCCATCTTGCATAGAAAATATGACAGCGAAACTTGTGAAAGTTGAAACTTAATCATAACAAGAGCACCACAACATTATAGTATGGAAGTAATTTAACTCTTCCAATTCACGTTTTCAGGTGCATGCCTGAACAACTGAGTTAAAATTTTTTCAAACATGAACACCAAGCACAAAGGGTGACTCATAGTTGAAGATAACAACATTAACATTATTAAAGTTAAAAATGACAGTCCCTATTTTACTCCATGAAATTGGAGTAGGGATTTCTACTCATGAGATTGCAGGCTATACAATACAATTTCATTCTCAAATTAACTAAATTCTTTATTTTGAGTCGGTCAATCCATTCTCAAATGTTAATCTGAAGAGACTAATGATTATCTAATCACTAAAAATTCACTAGAGTAATCTAGAGTAATAATTGGATCAGAACTATTATGCAACTATTATAGGATATAAAGTGAATTTAACATTTGACTATAATGAAGTGACTATAATGAAGGTTTACAGAAAAAATGTATTAATAATTTAACAAACAACCAATAAGATGTTAAATCCAAACCCAAGGTCTAACAGAGGGTTGTAAACTCGTGACTATCGGGTACATACATCATTTGTACACCATAGAACTAAAAAAAAAAATGGTAGATCCAAAAAAGTGCTAGTACAATTATAAAGAAAAAAACAGTTTTCCCCAAACTAGCCAATAAAATACAAATAAATAGCAGCAAAACATCGCTGTCTGTTATTTTTTTTAACATTTGAGCTGGTGTTAGATCATTGGAAAACAAAAATCACGGATAAAGATCCCACCATAGATAGATTTGTAGCTACATAACAGAATCTCAGCCACTTGTTCACCAACTACACTAGTAAAGTTACCCACAACCGACACAGGGAACACATAAAATCAACATTCAGGATGAGATCAACCGAGTAAAATTGGCAATAATCGATAGAACACACATAACTCATTTTCCCTTCAGACATAAAGTGAATTGCCCAATACACAAATTTTCAAGTTCACAAAAACTGTTGTATGATTTGACTGAAAATCAGGGATGCATGCATGCATCATAAACAGACCCCAACCATGTATTATTTACTATCTTCCAAATAAAATGCACATGTAAGTCAAACCTCCCCAAGAATGTTACATATATTATACTATCTAAACACTTCAAGTAACATGGTATGTGCCAACACCAATTGCAATTGAACATGTTATCATCGCCATACTGATTTGTATTGCCCTATGTATGGCACGTGTAGAAACACCAGAGAAACTTGTTTGCATGTTGTTCTTTATGTCTTCCATACCCGAATAGTGCCATCTACAGATGATGTTATCATGCAGTTATCCTTGGGATGATAACTTACACTTGTTACCTGACAAAATAACTCATTCTTTTAGGTAATGATGACATTGTCTAGACTAAACTTTTACAATAATAAAATGAAGTGTAAGATAGACTAATTAATGCAATAACAAAGTTCCCGCAGCAGACAAAAACTGCATCAATGATAAGTGTAATAACTACTAATTGCATTGATGGTTAGCTTGACTGATTCACAGTACACCACCGAGTTTAGCAAAAGTATATTTGAAGCTTCAACAAAATTGAGGTGCCACCATGGTTTTGTCAAACTCACTTTAAACCCAAACATGCACTTAGATGTTGCACAAGAGAGAAAGATCTTTGTTTACAACTAAATTATCATTCTATCTCAACTGTCAAGTGTTTGTGGAAAGGATTATTTTCATACTGGAATTCATATTCAATATCAATTGATATATGCAAAAGAAGTGGCTCTCAAACACCATCCACTCCGCCAGAAATTATATACTGAATTTATTTTTTTTGGTCAAGTAGACTAGTGGCTAGAATTCACCTTTTTCAAGGTGAATAAGTGGGGTGTCCAGGGTTCGAACCCGGCCCTTGCATATAATAATGCATGTCCCTGCCAACTGAGCTATGCTCACAGACACAATTACATACTGATTTAGATGAAAACAAGTATGATTTTATAACCAAGTCAATACTGTGAAGTCCGCGGTTATCCCCCATCAAGAGGGAATTGAAAATAAAATGTTCCCGGAATTGAAAATCCGTGTTAAAGTATTAGTTCAAGAAAGCTCTGTAACGTTCTTTCAGTATTATCCTTCCACAGCTTTTTTCTAGAATGAATAAATTATTAAAAAAACATTTTACCACTGAGGTGTGAGCTCTGAATTTTGAAACAACAGATGCATCTACAAGATCCCAGAAATAGACGAAGCCATCCTCAGAGCCACCAGTTACATGAGCATCCGTATTGGTAAGGCAGCAATCCAATTTGTAAGACTGAGGATAATTCAATAGAAACCATAAAATTTCAGAAAATGCTCAATTCAAAAAGTTTGAATTGAATATAGTGAAGTTACTTAAAACAGAAGAAAAACATGCTCCAGGAACTGGTCATTGTAGGAATCAAAAAACAGTATTCCATAGATGCAGATATGTTACTGACAATGAATATCAAGTTGCATCCATTTGTTAAAAAAAAAGTTACATTTAAATAGTTGAGAGCATGCATCTGCAATCTTCCTTAATTGGTAAGTAATGCTATATATGAGAAACATTTGGAAATGCTATAACCAGAAGTCATCTGTAGACTAACCTTATTGGTGTGTCCTTTATATTCTTGTAATAGTTCCCCTGTGGTTCTGTCACAAGAAAGGACAGTGAATCTAACAGGGATATGGAACCATAGTAAATGTTCCCCAAATGTAGTAAACATACCTATCAAGAAGACGCACAGTAGAGTCTAAGCAACCGGCTAGGATGCAGTTACCATCATTTGACATTGATATACAGTTGACAGGTTGCCCTAAGCTATCGGATATTTCTCTGTTGAACAAAATAGAGAAGCTTAGTAAACATAAATTCGTGAATCATGAAAAATACAAGTCTTGAAGTTTCGTATAAATATAGTAACAAACCTTCCGATACGCATATCAAATGTTCGAACAGTTCCATCAACACTTCCTCCGATAATTTCCGTTTTTGTTAAACAAACAGACATCACACTATCTGCGAATGTGTCAATAATCTGCACATCATTTACAAGTTTCCGACTCCTGATTAATAAGCCAGCAGAGAGAAATTGGGTGCATCACATGTAATAACTGATGAGGAAATAAGTGAGACAAGGGGAATGAGTTGATGAAATCAACCTGAATTGGCTCAGTGCTATGGGACCTGCAGTCCCAAGCACGCAATGACTGATCATAGCCTGCTGAGACTACAACTGATGAATACTCATTGAATTTGACACCATTTACCTGCAGAACAAATTACATAACAGAACCTAAAAATTTATTGCCTGTTCTGGATTTAAGGTTGGGCAACATATATCAAAATGATGACAATCATTGAGAGCTAAAGACCTTAGGTTTGAAACTCTGCCATCACAATTGTGCCTGTGCTGTCAAGGTTTTTGATGTCTCCAAGACCGTAGCATGACTGCAATTGCGGTTACATTTGCTGTATTTTATTGCAATTTTCACAACATCAAAAACCGCTGCGCAACCACAATTGCAGACGCAGTATAAACTCTCGAATATCTAAGTTTTAATTTTTTTTTTTCATTGCATAAGAAACTATGGATTAAATATGGTTTCTAGTATTTGAGAAAAATAAATAATCTGATGGATCATTTTATTTTTGTTGAATGTGCACACTGGAGGAAAGAGTAAAGATAAAAGTGGTATCATTTGTTAAAAGTAGAAGCAATAGGCCAATAACAACAGTAGAGGAAAGAGTAAAGATAAAACCACATATTAACTACTGTATTAATATCACAAATCCTCACTCTCATGGTCTCAGAGAAAACAAGACAAAAGAAGAAATAAGAATAATGTTAGAATTTATGAATAACTCAAGCACGGAGGTTTTTTTTTTTTGAATGGCAAAATATATCATATATAGATAAAACATGGGAATTAACCCGAAAGTACAAATGGAACCGGAGAAGGACAAACAAAAAACCCAGCACCAGTAGTGCAAGGGATACAGGAAAAAGGCACAAAAAAACACAAGCAAAAACGAGGAAAAGGAAACACAGCTAACGCCATAAGGGCACCACAAAAACCGGCCCCCAAAAAAACCCTACCGATACCAAACTCAAGCACGGAGGGTGATTGTGAATTTGTGACATAGGAATTGCAAGCTAGTGTTGCGGTGGTCTTTCATCTACACTCCCACTAAGGTTCACCGCTTCTCTGAAGTCCAACTTCCTAGTGGTGAGACTATATATGTTTCCTTGTGGTGGCACTGGAGTCCAGAACCATATGCAATTAGAAAGGATTTACTTGTTGTTACCAATATAATACAACCCCCGTTTTTCTTTAGATCTACTTGTTTCACTCCGACAGTATCATAAACAATAAAATATATTGACATGAGGAGGAACATATTTACTAGTTATATCATCGGCAATCGCCTAAATCTCAAGACGTTCTTCGAACCAATCATAGACTTTATTGAGATAGGTAAACCAAAGGACCCCCGTGAGAACCATATAAGAGAATTTCATCTCGTACGGCTCAAAGCATAGAGAAGGTTATGTAGATTTTTGTTTTGGACCAATTTTGTTTAAATTTTACATCATTAATTTCAAAACAATTAAAATTCATATCGCCATATAAGCTTGCGAGGCACATCACACAACATGGACGTCCTGTTGCAGTCCGTGATAAATAGCATCGCTCAAGAACTAAACAAGTTGCTGTCTAGCAAAGTACCGTAAGAATGAGAGAATAAAAAGTACCTCACCATCATGGCCACGGAATTTTCTAATTACACGTCCAGTTGCAACGTCCCAATAATAAACCTGTCTATCTCCACCACAGGAACATAACTTGGAGTTGTCCCTAATAGTAAACAAAACAGCACAAAAATTCAGTTACATTCCATTCCATCACTCTTTACACTACAAACTAAGGCTCTGTTTGGATAAACAGTTTAACTAAGCATTTAACATGGAAGTGCTTATATGTAAGCTACTTCTATAACAAGTCAAACTGTTTTTATAAATATATGATGAATGAATGAAGAAGGTAAAGGTGAGAGAGTTAGTATACGTGGTGACGTGGACATCACGGACTTCACGGCCATGGGATTTATAGGTTTTGATATGAATTCCACGGTGAGGATTCCAGAGGCGTATGGTACGGTCTTTACCGCAACTGAGGATATAATTGCCGTCGGAGTTGAACCTCGCGGCAAGCACGCCACCTTCGTGACCCTTGAGCACGTTCACCTCCTTCCGAGGAAGATCTTCCACACTCATAGCTTCTACGTCTTTGCTATACAGAAAATAAATGATTATTGATCAGTATAACTAGTGATTCCCCCAATTCAAAATAAAATAAACAAATGATGGATTACATTGCCTCTATCGTCTGTTGAATTTGGTTTAGCAGATATAAAAAAGGTATTTGAAGATAGAGATATACCTGAATGCTGAATCTGCAGCAACAATCAGAACCCGAAGAGGAAGAAAGCTGAGAATGGTTTTTATAGAGTAAATAGCGATGCTCACCTGCGCTGTAATCGGAGACTCAAGAAACTGAAGTGGAACTGGACTGCCTCGAAGTTCTTAGGGTTCTCACTAACAAAGATTATCCTTCTAATTTATCTTTTCCATTTGGTATAATAAACGGATGATGAGATGTAATTTGAAGAGAGACGTAGATAGTGGATCCTACTATTAAGTGCGTCCCATCATCATTAATTACTTTTTTAGTTTTTCAAAAAAAATTTGTGTCCATATCTCTCCAAATGGAGAGAATAATAAATGGAGAGGCTTACCAACCACTTTAATTAATTCGATTGAGAAGATGATGAATTCTTTCTGGTGGGGCCATGGCCGTACCTCGCAACGCGGCATTCATTGGATGAGTTGGGAGAAATTGTCTGCACCAAAGATCCATGAAGGTATGGGCTTCAAAGACCTTTCTGTGTTTAATTTTGCTATGTTAGGTAAACAGGGTTGGAAATTCGTCGCGGAAGCGGACTCTCTTGTAACTCGCATATTCAAAGCGCGTTACTTCCCTAATGATACTTTCCTCACGGCAAAAATTGGCCACAATCCTAGCTACGTATGGCGGAGTATTATGGGCGCTAGATTCATAGTACGGGGTGGTGCAAAATGGAGTATTGGTTCAGGTGCGTCTATCCCTATCCTTAATGAACCATGGTTAACCAATGGGGAGTGCATTCGAAGTGATATACCTGGTGCTCATTTTGTCTCAAATCTTAATATTAATAGCCTGATGAATTTACATGACAAAAGCTGGCACGAACACGCCGTCCGACAGGTTTTTAGTGTCGATATTGCTGAGAAGATTCTACACACACCTCTTATTCCCCAAGTCGACGGTGACAGAATTATTTGGAAAGCGGAACGTAATGGACGTTACTCGGTTCGGAGTGCATACATGCTATGTGTATCAGAGTTGGTTGATTCCTCTTACTTGTGGCGTCCGGGATATTGGACGGGAATTTGGAATCTCAAAGTTCCCCCGAAGGTAAAAAATCTACTTTGGCGTATTTACAGAGGCTGTTTACCGACACGCGTACGCCTGCTCGACAAAGGTGTCAATTGTCCTACGAATTGCGCAAGCTGTGATTCAACGCATGAAGATTTGGCCCATGTTTTCTTCGCCTGTCCGTTTGCTACCCAGGTGTGGAATAGAACCGGCTTATGGGGCTCCATCCAATATGCCCTTTCGACGACCTCGTCGGCCACATATGCTATTTTCTCTATCCTTCAAGAACTATCTGTTGATCTCTTGCAGCGCTTCGCAACCGTGCTCTGGAGCATTTGGAAACACCGTAACCTTAAAGTTTGGGACGACGTTACAGAAACTAGTGCTTTGGTGGTGGAGCGAGCCCGTACTATGGTTGTGGACTAGGAATTAGCAAACTCCCATGACGCTCGGGTCCCTACTGTTTTCACTACGTCGTCTTTGCCCCACAATGGGGATTCTCCAGCATTGGCATTACACACTGCCACTCGATGGCAACAGCCTTTGTTGGGGCGGTACAAATGCAATATTGATGCTGCTTTTTCAAACTCTCTTAATTGAACAGGTATTGGCATCTGTATCCGGGACCATGACAGTAGCTTTGTGTTGGCAAAAACGTTGACGCATCCTTGCTTCCTTCCGGTGGATGTGGGCGAAGCACTAGGTCTATTCTCAGCTTTGCAATGGCTCAGTGATATGCAGTTCGATAATGTGGATTTTGAAACAGATTCGAAGGTGACGGTTGATGCTTTTCTTTCTGACAGAAATTTGGTTGTATTATTACTTCTTGTCGTTCTTTGTTTAGGCTTTTATTTTCTAACTCTAGGGTGAAGTTTGTTAGGCGACAAGCTAACGGGGTTTCTCATGCACTTGCAAGAGACGCCGCGTTTCTGACTAGTCCCGCTGTCTATTATGATATACCCAATTGTATTGAAACTCTTATTATCAATGAAATGCTGTAAACACGTTTCCCTCAACAAAAAAAATAAATGGAGAGGATCTTAACTCATAAACTACCCAGGCAACTATTACGAGAAGCATAAAATTTGGCTGTACGATTTTGTTCATGTTTGGATAAGAATTTTTTTCTCTTCTGGGATTCGAACCCCAGACCTTGCCTATATTATGCATTGTCCATTTGTCCTTACCAACTGAGTTAAACTCACGAGGACGGATAAATATTATTCTAAGTCTATGCAAGGATTATTCTATTTGTTTTGGTGGTGGTCGGGTTTTGAACCCTAAACCTATGCAAAGATTATTCTAAGTCTATGCAAAACAATTATATAATTTTTTTTTAAGGAAGATTATATAATTTTTTTATTCTTTATAAGTTTGTCAATGTAATTTATGAAAAAAAATAATAGAAAGATATAATTTTTGTTAATGAAAACTTATAAATTAACATAAAAGCTTATTTATTCATACTAGCAAAAAGATCTTTTTTGATGATGAAATTGGCTGTTTTTGTTGATGGTGATTTAGTGATTAGATGATAGTGATGTTGTTGATGGTTGATGTTTTTGGATTTTTATGAATGTTGATTAAGATGGTGATGAAGAAGAAATAGAAGGAAGAAGATGAAGAATTTTCGGAATATTTTTTCTTCTAGATTTGTTGTCCTCTTATTTTGGTTTTGGGCTCTCTACGAATTTTGTTTTTTGGTTTTGGTCCCTCTAACTTTCTGAGTCAGCATCGAGAAATGACACATAAGCATCATTTGCCACGTCGCCACGTCAGCTGCTGTTTTTGCCACATGTGTTTTTGTAATTGATGATGACGGCAAAAGACCAAAAACAAAACATTTATAACTTAAAGGGATTGTTTTAGGAAAAAAAAGATATAATGACGAAAACCAACAACACGCTTTTAGTCACAAACATTATGAATACGAAGCATCATACAAAATCAAAAATCCTGGGCCTACAATAAAATAGAAGGCATTCTCATCTTTTATTTTTGCCAATTGTATATCTTATACAGTCTTAGCTTATCTCAGGAAAATGAGAAATCCAAAGTTGAGGCTCCACACACATGTTGGAAGAATCAAAGTGGCCTCTACAAACTTGAGAAGGAGTTGGCCACATCAATCACAAACCGATATTTTACATCAGCTTTGTGAAGCCTTTCCATGGCCGTGTTGATTTCATTCATCTTAATCAACTCAATATCTGCAGTTATGTTGTGCTTGCTGCAGAAATCGAGCATCTCCTGAGTCTCTTTCATCCCTCCAAAGTTACTCCCTCCTATAAGCTTCCGTCCTGCAGTCAAGACCTTATACATGTCAAAATTTGGATATTTCATCGTTCAAAATCTATGTATCATAATGAAATGTAGAGCAGTTGAAAGTTTCAAGAACAGATGAGCATGTATAAATGTTTCAGTTCAGATTTGGAAGTAACAGACTCATTCTCGGTTTCAAACATCAATTCAAATTCACATATTAGGGCATTAAAGAATTGACAGAGAACTATTGATGGTTTACCTCCAACTAATGGAAAGACAGAGAGCTCAAGGGGCTTGCTAGGCAACCCTACAGTGACCAGTTTCCCATTCAACTTCAGTAGACCAAGCAGCGGCATCAGGGAATGAACAGCAGATATTGTGTCTATGATGTAGTCCATGGTTCCCATAGCAGCCTGCATAAAATTGTATTCACAAATGCATTACAAGCAGATATTAACCAATCAATCCATTGTTTTTGTTACAACAATCTGGTCCAAAAGAAAACAAATACGAAAACGCAAACAGAGAACACATGATTTGATTATGGAGTTCAACCAATTTTGCCCACATCTGTGACTGCAGAGCTGCAGACTGCAGTGCCCACATCAGGTTTACAAGATTTAATTTTGTTTATATACTTGCCAGCTCGAGCGACCTGCCCATTTATCAGTAAACTATGGATCGTACCCAACAGCTTCACTACCGATCACCATGGAGAAGCAGAACAAAGATTCCTATATTACAGTTGATAGTGCAGCTCATCACGTTGATCCGGCTGACAGGAAAAAATGGTGACAAAACGTACATCATGGCTAAGATTTTCTGCCGCAAAGCCAAATGGAACCTCTTGTTTCAGACGGCCATTTTATTTTATTTTATTCATGCTTTGTTTCCTGACAGAATATTATGTCATTGTGAAACCACTCTCTCCTACAGTATTCTTTCTCATTTCTCATTGGCAGTAAGGTTTTGCTAGTAACTCAATTGTTTTATCATAACTTTTACAATATGTTAATATACCTTATAAACAGTCAATACTAAGTACAAGACTATGTCGTAAAATAGTAATAGTAAATTATATAACAAGCAAAGCATATATCATTTATCACCACAAGAAATCAATCAAATCATATGCCAAGAGTTGAACATCATTATCCATAGTAACTCCTATATAGAACTGTATCACGAAATAAGAGTAAAACAGCTGAGAGCATAACCTAGATGAAACAGGTTGGTTTTAAAGTTAATGGTGTGGTATCTTACCTTCATTTTTTCAGGGTCTTTGGAAACAAGGAAAGAATCAGCACCAAGTTTGTCAATGGCCTCAGTTTCCTTGTCTGGAGAGGTACTAATAACAGTAACCTTCAGCCCAAATGCTTTACCGAATTTGATTGCAACATGGCCTAACCCACCAAGCCCTGCCACTCCCAAATGTTTGCCTGGTTCAGTCATACCATAATACTTCATCGGGCTATACACGGTGATCCCGGCACACAGAAGTGGAGCACCAGCGTCAAGGGGTAAGTTGTCAGGAAACTGAAGTACATACCGCTGGTGAACAACCACAAAATCAGAATAGCCACCATGGGTTCGTGTCCCTTTATAAGGAGAGTTATAGGTAAATACAGGTTTAGGACAGTACTGCTCCAAATCTTGATTACAATTCTCACAAGTCTGACAAGACTCGACAATTACACCAACACCAACGTTATCACCCACTCTGAATTTTTTCACATTGATTCCAACTTTTGTCACAACGCCAACAATTTCATGCCTGCAAAACACAACCACAAAAGTCAATGCAAGTTAATCCCAAAGATGTCCTGGTTTTACCTTCATATAACTTATAAGCAAGTAATGTCCAATATTGACTATTGCACAAAACCATGGACGCATAAACTATTAATCAATGTCAAGGATGAGAAACTAACTAATTTAACAATCAAATATTGCACCATTTCCACCAAAAATAGAAAACTGCAGTGAAAGTTTCTGCTTCTAGATCGGGAATATTGCACAAATATTGCATCATTTCCACCAAAAATCGCATACATATCATCCTTATTTTCAGTCTTTGCAGTACACTTGAATAATTATTATTTGTAAATTGTAACATACCTAGACTTCATTCGTAACACAGACACATTATGTAATTTTGAGGCTACATGGGCCAATCGTTTACTAGGATTAATGAAAAAAAAACTTAAGTACCGTAAACCATTAATGAAAAGGAATAAACAATTTGGTATTTCAACACACGCGTTGATTAACTTTTCCATCAATGATAGATATACTTTGCAACTATTCACTTTTGAGGATTCAAACTCTGTTTTTTAAGGTGATGTAGTGCCAATGTGTGTTAAACATGATTATAGACAGGTAGGTGGTTATTCATATAATAGGTACATTCAACTTATTTGAAGATTGAAGTACATGCACTTATCATGATAAGCGCTTATGTATAAGTTTGCATAAGCTATTTTTATAGCTAGAGAAAAAATAAAGTTAAATTGTTTTTGTATATGATAAGTTGTTTTTATAAGCTATATCAAAGAGCATACGAAAAGAAGTTAAAAAAAGCTTAAGAGAATTCTCATAAGCTGTATTCATAAGTTCTTTCAAACAATCTCACAAAACTTATGTCAATAGATAAACTCAAATAAAACAAAGATAAACATAATTCCAAAGGTAAATAAAGTGAATTAAGAATTGAGATCCAAATTCTAATAGACAACTGTGTATGACATAATCATCAAGGAGAGCGTCTTTTAGTGAAAAAAGTAATAATATATAATTCATGATGTCAGATCATATATTATATTTTAAGTTTAAAACAACCTCCACCTCTAATTTAGGGAGTAAAGAATTGGGATTCATTTTTCTATTCAATTCAACAGAAAGACGACAATAATATAATAATAATTAAAAATAGTATCAGAGAGTGAGATTTGCATGATACTATGCACTTTATTTGAAACTGCAAAATGTAAAAGAAAGAGAGAGAAAAAAAATATACATACCCAGGAACAACAGGGTAAGTAGTGAAACCCCAATCGTTCTTGAGAGTGTGTAGATCAGAATGACAAACTCCACAATATAGAATTTTCACACTTACATCATCATCACCATTTTCCCTAAAAAAAACAAAAATGAAAATTTAATGACGTAAAAATTATAAAGACCGAGAAGAAAAGAAAAAGAAAAGAACCTTCTGGAGAAATGAAAGGGAGAGAGGGTGCCAGAAGTGTCTCGAGCAGCCCAACCAAAGGCTTTGAGTGGGAGTTCAGTTTCTGGTGATTTCGCCATCGATCTCTGCTGCGTTGCGTTATCGTTTCTCTTTGGTTCTTTTGAAAATGATATGTGAATGAAGTGAAGTGATAGTGTAATTATTATTGACGGATACGGATGAAAGAAAGAAAAAGTAAAGATGCTCACTTCACGCTCCACCTAATACAATCAACGCTCATTTAATGTACGTGATTCCACTCCACCGGCCAAATATGGACCATCTTAAGTCTACCTCCTTCACTCATCTAACTGCCATTCCTAGTTTACTTGAACTGACTTCACATATGTCTTAAAGATTCATTCATTCATTCATTTCGTCTACAACTACATCAATAAACTTGATATCCAATGTGCTGTGAACATAGATGTATAATGCATTATAATATGTTGGTTTATTCTATTCATATTAAAATAAATAGATCATGTCATTTAGAAATAGTTGATTACATTTTCTTATATTTGTGAGAGGAGGGTGTGTATTGCTTGGGTCTCTACCAGTCCAGTACCTAGCATTTTATAGGCCTTAAGCCAAGTTTGAAAAAAGGGTCTTTTTATTAATTATATCATTTTTTTCTTCATAAATGACGGATGAGACATGTATTAATTATGACGGTTGACACCGCAGCTATGATGCTGCCCCAAATCACAATAATACCATAATGGGAACTTCTACGGTACACCTCACAAATTGAGGTGTACCGATACTCCTGTTTCATAAATTTATAAATCAACGATCATTTTATGAAATAAGTTGTTATTTGTCATTATATATATTTTAGAAAACACCATTTCATTGTTTATAAGAATTATATTAAATTTTAACATTTTCTCATA